>ODAI012890491.1_pt1 | contig 11732 bp, 11 predicted proteins | sample 1539321 | NCBI WGS metagenome assembly ODAI01 (sample SAMN02144231, study PRJEB22623) | gut metagenome | biome: sheep rumen | host: Ovis aries | place: New Zealand
GTCCTGATTCTGGTTTTGGTCCTGATTCTGGTTCTGGTCCTGGTTCTGGTCCTGGTTCTGGTCCTGGTTCTGGTCCTGATTCTGGTCTTGGTTCTGATCCTGGTTCTGGCCGTTTCCGCCACCGCCGCCTCCGTCTTTCTGGAGCATCAACTTGGCGTAGGAGTAATTCTCTTTGGCATCCATGTCATCCGGCCTGCGAAGAAGAGACTGTTTATAAGCCTCCACAGCGGCACCCCAGTCCTTTTTCTGGACCGCCACATCACCAAGATTGTAATAATAATCAGCGGCATTGACATTGTCCGCGGCGACATCCTTCAGCTTCTCAAGCGACTTCCCGGCCTCCTCGTAATTGTTCTGACGGTAAAGAGAGCTGGCAAGATTATACGAGGCGGCGAAAGAAGTCGAGTCTTTGACCAAAGCCTTGCGGTAGTCAATCTCACTCTTCTGCCAGTCGCCTTTCTTGAATTGACGGTTTCCCGAGCGCACCTCCCTGCGGTCAACCTGAGCGGACAGGCTGAGACCGCAAAGAAACGCCAATGACAACGTCAAAAAGTATTTAAAACCACTTCTCATCTCTTGTCAAACAAATGTCTGCGGGAGCGCCTCTCCCCTATCAGCATCTCCAACACGAAGAGCGCTAGCGCTATACCAAGGAAATACATGAACTGCTCGTCATATTCCTCAAACACGACAGAACTGTATTCCTCTTCCTGCATCTTCTTTATGTCGTTAACGATCGGTGTCAGGCCGAACTCGTCGTTGCCGGCATGGACATAAGCTCCACCTCCGGCCTGGGCGATCTCCTTAAGGGTGTCCTCATCGAGTTTGGTCACAACGATATTGCCTTCCTTGTCTTTCAAGAGGCCTCCATCCATCGGAATCGGTTGACCTTCAACGGATCCGACACCTATAGTGTAGACCTTCACCCCAGCCTCGGCCGCCTGTGTCGCGGCGGCGACAGCGTCGTCCTCGTGGTTCTCACCATCAGTGATCACGATGATCGCGCGGCTGTTCTCACTCTGGGCGCTGAAGCTCTTGACGGCTGTATTTATAGCGTCACCGATCGCCGTACCCTGGATCGGGATGGACTCGGTCGAAATGTTCGAGAGGAACAACTTGGCGCTGACATAATCAGAGGTGATAGGCAACTGGACAAATGAGCTTCCAGCGAATATGATCAGACCGATCCTGTCTCCCTGAAGCCTGTCAGTGATCCTTGATATCGCCAACTTGGCCCTCTCGAGCCTGTTCGGGGAATAGTCCTGGGCGAGCATTGAGTTGGACACATCCAGGACAACCATGATCTCGGCACCCTTGACTTTATATTCTTTTAACTTGGCGCCGATCTGGGGCCTGGAAAGGCCGATCACGAAAAAGAAAAACGCAAGGGAATACAGGACGGCCCTTACCCATCTCTTGGAGCGGGACCACGACGGCATCAACTCATTCACGAGAGCCTCGTCTCCCAGCTTGCGAAGACGCCGGCGTCTCGCCCCCATCCACAGCGCCATGCCGAGGAAGAAGAACGGGATCAGCAGCAAGAGCAGCAGATATTGTGAATGGGCGAATATGATCATGGCAACCTCCTCAAAACCAAAGCTTTGATCAACATCTCAAGCAGAAGGCAAATCAACGCCGCGAGAGCATATCCCCCGAACAGTTCCTTGTAAACAGGGAAACTGTCGACTGTCACTTTCGCCTTCTCCATCTTGTTGATCTCAGAATATATCTCCGACAGCTTCGTGTTGTCTGTGGCTCTGAAATAACGGCCACCGGTCACGGAAGCTATATTGGTGAGCAGTTTCTCATCAATCTCCACCTTCATGTTCTGGACTTGCACACCCCAAGGTGTCATCACTGGATAAGGAGCCTCGCCATTGGCGCCGACTCCAATAGTGTAAACCCTTATGCCATAGGTCTTGGCGATCTCGGCGGCGGTCTCTGGAGCGATCTCGCCGCTATTGTTGACACCATCAGTAAGCAGGATAACAACCCGACTCTTGGCGTCGGAATCCTTGATCCTGGCCACCGCTGTGGCAAGGCCGTTACCGATTGCGGTACCGTCCTCGATAAGGTCGGTGGAAATCTCTTTCATCAGATTGATCAAGGTAGCCCTGTCGGTCGTCAAAGGGCACTGGGTGTAGCTCTCCCCGGCGAAAACGACGATTCCCATCCGGTCCGTAGGGCGCTGGGCGATGAACTCTATGGCTATGTCTTTCGCGGCGCTGATCCTGTCCGGAGAGAAATCCCTTGCCAACATACTGGTAGAGACATCCATCGCCAACACGATGTCGATTCCTTCGGTGTCCACCCTGTCGACCTTCGAGGAAGAGCGGGGACGGGCTATAGCGATGATAATCAGGCAAAGAGCCGCAGTCCTGAGGATGAATGGAATATGCCTGACGACGCCCAGGATAGACTTCCCGCCCATTTTCCATGGCGTCGCTTTGGAGACTCTCAAATGCGGCCTGCGGTCCCGGATCTCAAGATAGAGATAACGCAGGACCAGCAGAGCGGGAACCAGAAGGAGCCAAAGCAGTTTCGGATACTCGAAATACATTACTCGGTCCCTCCTTCTTTATTATCAGGTTGGTGAGCTTGTCGAACCACCGGCCCTTCGACAGGCTCAGGGACCGGTGAAACCTGGTAGGTCGAGGTGACGAAACGCACGGCAAGCGGCACAGCGGCGGCATTCTCCTCATCAGTGGCGAACGCCTTCGCGAACTTGACCATATCCGCGGTCTCAAATAGCTCTTTGGTCTGGACGAAGAGGTCGGCGGGCACATCTGTGTGTCCAAGGTTGTCGAAAATCTCGGCCGTCGTCATCTCGGGAGCGTCAATCCCGTAACGGGCGTCGATATATTCACGAAGAGTGTCCGTGATTCCGGAATAGAACATCTTCTGCTTATCCTTCGCCCAGTATTTGTCGCCGCGGAACTTCTCAAGTTTGCGCAGGGCGACCAAATAAGCCGGCTCATCTGGAGCGGCCTCAGGCGACACCCTCCGTTTCCTGGCTATGATTAGCGCCCGGATCAGGAAGGCCAACAAGACAATGGCGAGAACAACAAGCAGATACGGAAGAACCTCAGAGAAAGTCACAGGATACTTGATCTGTCCCTTGATGTCGTGAACCTCGAATGTGGTGGTGTCGATAGGGATGGTGAATACCTCCAACTCCAGTGGCTTGAACACAATAGTGTCAAGCGAGCCCGGCGCGGACTCACTCACGATCGAGAGGGGCGGCAAGAGGTATTTCCCTTCCTCAAAGGAAGTTATGACCACCGAGAAATCAATGTCACGGGATTTCGGGGACTTCTTCGGACCATAGGTCTTTAGCGTGTCCATCTCCCAGGAACGGACGATCTCCACACTGTCCCCAGGCATGAACCCCTGTGAGAAATCCGGAAGCATCACTCCCACTCCGACCGGAAGATTCTTGATATGGAACCCGTAGCGAAGTTGGTCACCTATCAGGACCGAGTCCCTTTCCTGAAGCTGTATCAAGAAGGAGTCTTCCGACCTGACCAGTTTCCCCTGCCCAAGGGCAACGGTCCCAGAAATAATGGTCAATAAAATGATATTCAACAACTTCCTCATTCTCATCTCCTCCCGAAAAACGCCATCAGACCCTTGACATAATCGTCATCCGTAGCTATGTCCACGGAATCTATCTGGTAGCGGTTGAACAACTTCCGCTCGTTATCATCCACCTGACCGAACCAACGGGAATATTCAGCCCTTACCCTCCTGCTGGAGGTGTTCACCCAGGCTGACTCTCCTGTCTCGGAATCCTTGACATGGACCAAGCCGACAGCGGGTATCGTCTTCTCCCTGGGATCATATACCTTTATAACCGAGATATCGTGACGGTTACGTGCCACCTTTAGAGCGTCCTCATAACGAGGCGTCCCGTCAGGAGCGACATCCAGCATGTCCGACAGCACGAAGGCCGTACATTTCTTCTTCAGGGCGTTGGTAAGGTAGCGGAGCGCCTCTCCCACATCAGTACCGTCAGATGTCGGCTTCAACTCGATGATCTCGCGGATGATGTGGAGCAGGTGGCTACGGCCCTTCTTCGGAGGGATGAATTTCTCTACCTTGTCACTGAAGAACAGGGCGCCGACCTTATCATTGTTGATAATCGCCGAGAAACTGAGCACCGCCGCGATCTCAGCGATCAGGTCGCGTTTCGTCTTCTCCTTGGTCCCGAACAAACCTGAGCGGCTGATGTCTATCAGCAGGACCACCGTCATCTCCCTCTCCTCCTCGTAGACCTTCACATACGGAGCGCGCAGTCTGGCGGTCACGTTCCAGTCCATGGAACGAGGGTCATCGCCATACTGGTACTCCCGCACCTCGCTGAAGGCCATACCACGGCCTTTGAAGGCGCTGTGATACTCCCCGGCGAAGATCTGGTGCGACAGGGCCCTGGTACGGATCTCTATCTTGCGGACCTTCTTGAGGAGCTCGTTAGCTGAAGGGTTGGAAGGCATATTGAAACAATCATTAAGGAACCTGGACGGCGTTGATGACCTCAGCGATTATCTGCTCTGTGGTGACATTCTCAGCCTCGGCCTCGTAAGTCAAGCCAATCCTGTGACGCAATACCTCGTTGCAGACAGCCCTGACATCCTCGGGGATCACATATCCCCTTCTCCTTATGAAAGCGAAGGCCTTGGCCGCCATCGCCAGGGAAATGCTGGCTCGAGGAGAACCTCCGAAGGAGATGAGATCCTTGAGTTTTCCGAGACCATATTCCTCAGGAGTCCTCGTGGCGTAGACGATATCGACGATATACCTCTCGATCTTCTCGTCCATGTAGACGTCCCTGACCACCTGACGGGCCCTGACGATGTCCTCGGGCTTGATCACAGGTGACGCCTTGGGGAACTCTCCGGAGTTGTTCATGCGTATGATTTGTTTCTCCTCATCTTTCTTGGGATAGCTCACGACCACCTTAAGCATGAAACGGTCGACCTGGGCCTCAGGCAGAGGATATGTTCCTTCTTGCTCAATAGGGTTCTGGGTCGCCATCACAAGGAACGGTTCAGGGAGCTTGAAGGTCTCATCACCGATGGTGACCTGACGCTCCTGCATGGCCTCCAGAAGGGCTGACTGAACCTTCGCGGGCGAACGGTTGATCTCATCCGCCAAGACGAAATTGGCGAAGACGGGGCCCTTGTGAACCTCGAACTTCTCGTCCTTCTGGGAATATATCATAGTTCCCACAAGGTCGGCAGGCAGCAGGTCAGGAGTGAACTGGATACGGCTGAACTTTGCGTCGATAGCCTGAGACAAGGTGCTGATAGCCAAAGTCTTGGCCAAACCAGGGACACCTTCAAGGAGGATATGTCCATTAGCCAGCAGGCCGATCAGCAGGTTTTCCACAAGCTGCTTCTGACCGACTATGACCTTCCCCATCTCAAGAGACAGCATGTCGACAAACGCGCTCTCACGCTGGATCCTGTCGTTCAATTCTTTGATGTTCACATTTTCCATTTGTATGTCTTTTTTATATTTTCGCGTAACGGTTAACAGCCACATCCATGCGCTACAAGATCATCCTTTCCTACGACGGCTCCGACTTCTGCGGCTGGCAGACGCAAAACGGAGTGAGAACAATCCAGGAATGTCTCCAGGACGCTCTCTCGACTCTCTTGAGGGAGAGAATCACCGTCACAGGTGCAGGCAGAACCGACTCGAAGGTCAACGCGATAAGCTACGCGGCTCACTTCGAGGCCTCGGTTCCGGACCTTGACACGAGGGCATTCGGCTACAAAATAAATGCCATCCTGCCCCATGGAATAGTGGTTCACTCCATCCTTCCGGCTTCGCCGGATTTCCACGCCAGGTTCGACGCGAGGATGAGGGAATACAAGTATTTTATCCACAGGAAAAAAGACCCATTCATGGGGGATTATTCCTGTCTATACACCTTCCCGCTCGATGTGGAAAAAATGAACCGGGCTGCCGCCCTCCTTCTCGGGAAACATGATTTCAGCTGCTTCGAGAAGGTCGGAAGCGACAACAAGACCTCGATTTGCACCGTGTCTTTAGCCACGTGGTCAACCTACGTTCCGGACCATGTCCGCATGATGGGATATCCCGCCGAAGAGGGCGATTATCTCGTGTTCACCATTCGCGCCGACAGGTTCCTCAGGAACATGGTCCGAGCCGTGGTCGGCTCCCTACTCGAGATAGGAAGAGGCCGCAGGGAAGAGGACTGGATGGCCACCTTGGTGGAAGGAGGTTCCAGAAGCGACGCCGGGGAGTCCGTCCCGGGGCACGCTTTATTCCTTACTAAAGTAGAATATTAGAAAAAGTCGTTTTTTTTCACTAACTTTGCAAGTTGATGGCGTGATATGTGCAGTTCGCGTCATGTATTGTTGGATGATTATCAATAAACGTACGTAATTTTATGTTGTTCCATCTTTTACAGGTTGGCCTGGACTCCGTCGCTACGGACATGGCCGAGACCGTCGCTAATGCGGCCCAGCCCGCTATGCAAGCCGCTCCCCAGCAAGTAGAGCAGAGTTTCTCATTGATCCAGATGGCCGCCAAGGGCGGATGGCTTATGATTGTTCTCGCCATCCTGTCCGTGATCGCCATCTACATTTTCGGGAAGAAATGGTGGATGATCCACAAGTCCCAGCAGGTTGACAAAAACTTCATGAGAGACATCCGTGACTACATTCATGAGGGCAAGGTCAAGAGCGCCCTCTCGCTCTGCGAGAAGTATGACTCTCCGGTCGCCCGCCTGGTAGAGAAGGGAATAGAGAGGATCGGCCGCCCGTTGACCGACATCCAGACCGCTGTCGAGAACACCGGTAACGTGGAGATCGCCAGACTTGAGAAGGGACTTCCCACTCTCGCCACCATCGCCGGAGGCGCCCCGATGATCGGATTCCTCGGAACCGTACTCGGTATGGTGCAGGCCTTCTTCAATATGGCCAACGCCGGCAACAACATTGACATCACCCTCCTTTCGAGCGGTATCTACACCGCCATGATCACCACTGTCGGAGGTTTGATCGTCGGTATCCTCGCCTACTTCGGCTACAACTATCTCACAGCGCAGATCTCCGACCTGATGTTCAAGATGGAGACAGCGACTATCGATTTCATCGACCTTCTGCACGAGCCTGCGGATAACGAAGAGGAGAACTAAAAGATGGCATTCAAGAGATCCACAAAGGTCAATGCGGAGATGTCAATGTCTTCGATGACTGACCTGGTGTTCCTGCTGCTGATCTTCTTCCTGGTCACCTCGACACTGGTCAATCCGAACGCGTTGAAGCTCCTGCTTCCGAAGAGCACGGGCCAGGTGAGCGCCAAGCCCACCGTGAGCGTGTCTATCAAGGACTGGGGTGGCGATATGTACACCTATCACCTCAACGGTGACGAGAACCCGGTCCAGTTCACCGAATTGGAGGATGGTCTCGTTGGCCTTCTCCAAGGAGAGGAGGATCCGACTTTCTCGATCTACACCGACGAGAGTGTGCCGGTCAAGGAGGTCGTGTCCGTGATGAATATCGCGAAACGGAACCATTATAAAGTGATATTGGCCACACAGCCTGAGTGATGAAACAGTATCTTCGAGAGAGAGAGAAGGAGGCGAAAGTCTCCACCATGACGGGGGTCGTCCTTACGGTCGCCGTCCATCTGGTGGTCTTGCTGTCCTGCGCTTTCACAGGCCTGAAATACATCTATCCACCGCCTGAGGAGCAAACCTTCCTGATCGATTTCGAGGAAGACGAAGCTCAGCAGATCAGGAGGCAGAGAATCGGCCGCCAGCCACAAGCTGAGGATATTGACAAGACCAAGCCTGTCGAGTTGATCCAAAGGAGCGAGTCTCCCATCAAGTCCGACAGGACCAACAAGACTGCCGAGGCGAAACCGGATGACTTCGGAGATGTCGAGGTGCCAACCCCCAAGGAAGAGATCAACCAGAACGCCCTCTTCCCCGGCATGAGCAAGAAGGATTCTTCTCTCGCCCCCCACGGAGCCACCAATCCGTCCGCCGAGTTCAAGGCCGGACATCCCAAAGGCAACACCCAGGTCGGTAAGACGGAAGGAGCCCCCAATGCCCACGTCAAGGGACGCAGTGTCCTTGGAGCGCTGCCGAGGCCTGATTATGCTGTCCAGGACGAAGGTAAGGTCGTCGTGGACATCTGGGTGGACAACTATGGAAACGTGACCAAGGCGATAGCGGGAGGTCAAGGCACCACCGTGAGCAACCAGGCTTTATGGGCCGCCGCGAGGGCGGCCGCGATGAAGGCCCACTTCAACCAGAGCGCCGATGCGCCCGCACTCCAACAAGGAACAATAACTTATATTTTCAAACTCAAATAATTATTTAGAGAACTTATTCATTTTTAATCAGTGGCGTGAGCCACATCGTATCATGGAAGAAAAATTCAATGGTGGTCAGGAGTACCACGAGGAGCGTAGGGATTACGCGGGAAAAGAAGGATCCACAGGAAATTATTCAGCTGAAGGGCGCAAACTCAGGCCCAGGAGGAAAGTAGGATCTTACAGCAACGACAATCACAGAAACTATTCTGAAGGTAACAGGACCGGCCGTCCGAGCTATGGACAGAACAGTGAGAGACGTTCTTATGGACAGAGCCGTCCGAGATACGGAGAAGACAGGTCCAGCTATGGCTCTGACAGGCCTCGCTTCAGCCAGGATCGTCCCCAGCGCGGAGAAGGTCGTCCCCATTATGGTGAGGATAGGCCCCGCTATGGAGAAAGCCGTCCCCGTTATGGTGAGGACAGGCCGCGTTACGGTGAAAGCCGCCCTCGCTATGGTGAGGACAGGCCCCGCTACAGCGAGGATAAGCCCCGTTTCAACCAGGATCGTCCCCAGCATGGGGAAAGCCGCCCGAGGTATGGAGAGAGCAAACCCCGCTACGGTGAGGGAAAGCCCAGATATTCAGAGGATCGCCCCTCTTACGGTGAGGGTCGCCCCACTTCTAAGATGAGAGGCCAGAGGCCTGCCACAAGGAAGCCGGTACGCAAGAACGGTCCCCATTTCACCGCGAACGATGAGGCTGGCATCAACCAGATGCTCTCACGCAAGCCCCAGATCGAGAACCGTTCCCTCTCGGACAATGACAACGTGGCGACTCCCATCAAGGAGGAGATCCGCCTCAACAAGTTCATCGCCAATTCAGGAGTCTGCTCCCGTCGCGAGGCTGACACCCTGATCCAGGCCGGAGTCGTGACCGTCAATGGTGAGGTCGTGACCGAGCTCGGAACCAAGGTTAACGTGCTTAAGGACGATATCCGTTTCAACGGAGAGAGACTCAAAGGTGAGGAGAAGGTATACATCGTCATGAACAAGCCAAAGGGCTACGTAACCAGCGCTAGCGATCCCCATGCGGAGAAGACCGTCATGGACCTGATCAAGGGTTGCCATGTGCGTGTTTTCCCTGTCGGAAGGCTCGACAAGAACACCACCGGAATCCTGATGTTCACCAACGACGGTGAGATCGCCGAGCAGCTTACTCATCCTTCCTACAACAAGAAGAAGATCTATCAGGTCATCCTTGACAAGGCTCTCGAAGAGTCTGACAAGGAGAAAATCCTCACCGATGGTCTTGAGCTTTCCGACGGTAACATCAAAGCCGACGAGCTTGAGTACATCGACGCTGAGGACCACCGCAAGCTCGGCATCGAGATCCACTCCGGAAAGAACCGCATCGTGCGCAGGATTTTCGAGAGCCTGGGCTACACGGTCAAGGCTCTTGACAGGGTCTATTTCGCCGGCTTGACGAAGAAGGGCCTGAAGAAGGGCGAGTGGAGATTCCTCAGCGAGGGCGAGGTCAATGTCCTCAAGATGGGGGCTTATGTCTAACGGTGGAAATAATATGGAACACAGGGCTGGATTTGTCAACATAATCGGTAATCCGAATGTGGGCAAATCCACGCTCATGAATGCCCTTGTCGGGGAGAAACTGTCGATCGTCACCGCTAAGGCCCAGACGACCCGTCACAGGATCATGGGAATAGTCAACACTGACGAATACCAGATAGTCTACTCCGACACTCCGGGCATGCTCAAGCCCAACTACCGCCTTCAGGAGGACATGATGAAGTTCGTGGACGCCGCCATCGGTGACGCGGACATCATCCTCTATGTGACTGACGTGGTGGAGAAAAGCGACAAGAACCAGGAATATATTCTCAAGCTCCAGAAAGTGGAGTGCCCGGTGGTCGTCGTCATTAACAAGATCGACATTAGCGACCAAACCAAGGTTCTTGACCTGATTAACTATTGGCAGGAAACCCTCCCCGGGTCCACGATCATTCCGGTCTCGGCCAAGGAGAGGTTCAACCTCGAAAGCGTGTTGGAAGCTATTGTGAGTAAGCTTCCTGTGTCTCCGCCTTGGTTCGACAAAGACCAGTTCACAGACAGGAACCTCCGCTTTTTCGCCTCTGAGATAATCCGGGAGAAGATCCTGGAGAACTACAGCCAGGAGGTACCCTATAGCTGCGAGGTGGTCATCGAGGAGTTCAAGGAAGGAAAGGAGAGATATGAGATCAGCGCTGTGATCCTTGTCACCAGGGATTCCCAGAAAGGTATCATTATCGGCAAGGGCGGATCCGCCCTGAAGAAGACCGGGACCGAGGCCAGGCTTGAGATGGAGGACTTCTTCCAGAAGAAGGTCTTCCTCCAGTTGTTCGTCAAGGTTGACGCTGATTGGAGAGACAATCGCAGGGCTCTGCGCAGGTTCGGTTACGAGGAATAATTAATAAGGAGAAAGGAATATGGCGACTGACGACCAGTGGGATGGAATACAGGATCCGGAGGAGACAGGAGACGAGGAGAATTCTGAGGAAGAGGCCGGTGAGGAAACCGCAGCTCCCTCCACGGGGAAGTATGACAAGCTGCTAAGCTCCGACAGTCACAAGTTTAAGCTGTCTGGAATGTTCAAGGACTGGTTCTTGGACTATTCCTCTTATGTCATACTCCAGAGGGCCGTGCCGCACATAGTGGACGGTCTCAAACCTGTCCAGAGGCGTGTGCTGCACGCGATGTACAAGATGGACGACGGCAGCCACACCAAGGTGGCGAACATAGTCGGCCAGGCCATGCAGTACCACCCACACGGAGACGCCTCCATCCTCGGCGCTCTCGTCCAGCTCGGACAGAAAGGCCTTCTTATAGACTGCCAGGGAAACTGGGGTAATATTCTCACAGGTGACAGCAATGCCGCCCCGAGGTATATTGAGGCCAGGCTGAGCAAATTCGCCAAAGAGGTTGTGTTCGACCCGAAGATCACCCACTGGATGACTTCTTACGACGGCCGCAACCAAGAGCCGACAGAACTTCCTGTCCGCTTCCCTCTCCTTCTCGCACAAGGCACCGAAGGCATCGCCGTCGGTATGGCCTCCAAGATTCTCCCGCACAACTTCAACGAGCTGCTGGACGCGTCTGTCAGCATACTTGAAGGCAAGGACTTCACGATCTATCCGGACTTTCCTACCGGCGGAAGCGCGGACTGCAGCAACTACAAGGACGGAGCCCGTGGCGGAAGCGTGAAAGTGCGAGCCAAGATCGAGAAGATTGACAAGAACACCATAGCGATCACCGAGATCCCTTACGGTAAGACCTCGGAAGTGATCAAGGACTCGATAGTCAAGGCTAAGGAAAAGGGAAAGATCAAGATCAAGAAGATCGAGGACATGACCACGGACAAGGTGGAGATCATCATCCACCTGCCGAA
>ODAI010053062.1_pt1 | contig 11731 bp, 7 predicted proteins | sample 1539321 | NCBI WGS metagenome assembly ODAI01 (sample SAMN02144231, study PRJEB22623) | gut metagenome | biome: sheep rumen | host: Ovis aries | place: New Zealand
AACCCTGCCAATATCGGAGAAATTAATGCGTTCATCCGTGACATAGACGGCCAGCTTCAGAACAACGCGCTTCCTGTTCGAGAAAAGATAATATCCGGCATTCGTAAGCCTTTCATTCTCATATAGTCCGAGCCCTGTAAGCAACTCCTCCGCGTCAAATTTGGCCATTTCCTCCAGTCTTCCGCATGAGACGGCTCGTTTATAGAATTCCTCAAGAGTTGCCATATCCACTGATTCAAGGCCATATACCGTCAGGTTGTTCTCCCAATAGGAAGACCTGTCTGTCTCAGCCATCATTCTCTTCAATTCGTCCGGAGTCATTTCTTCAGTACGGTCAAATACCCTTTTAAAATACCGACCGAAAGAGGAATACGGTTTTTCTTTTCCGGAAAAATCCACGCGGATGATGTTTTTTCCCTCCAAAATTTCCTGCTTGATTTCCGGATAAATCATGGGCTTTATTGCTGTCTTGATCTTCTTAGCTACATCATCAAGCGAGGATGCACTGATTTGCTGACCGGTTACTTCTCCATTAGGAGAGACACCGAAATAAAGAGTCCCGTGTCCATGCTTGTTAAGCATGCTCGCAATGTTATCCATTGCTTTATCGACTTCACTCGTAGTTTTCTTGAATTCCAGTGTCTCTGACTCTATTCCCAGATTCATCCCACAAGCTCCCTTCAAGGTTTATGGGGACATTATATCACGTTTACAGTGACATGTCACCATAAAGTTTCACTATAAATGTCACTATAAAAAGCAAAGGAAAGCGCGCCGGATTCTGGATGAGCAGCTTGGCGTCGTCGCCATGGCGGTGAACGACCTGATTGCCCGGAATGCCAGGGTGGCGCAGGATCAGAAAGAGTATAACGAGCGATACGATGCGCTGGTTTCCCGATAGCGGGCAGGTCATCAATGAGGAACAGGCGGAAATCGTCAGCAGGATTAATGGGGACCTCATTTGGAGCAGTTGGGAGCCCGGCATGCTGCTTCACGGCAAGTTTTTGTCACATCAGCACAATATCTTGAGAAAAACTTAAGACCAAGCTACAAAATGTTGTTGATTTTGTGATACTATCGGTGGTAATATAGAATCATCAATAACACTTGAGAAAGGATGGGCCTGAGTCATGAAAAGAATTGTGTCGTTTCTGATCCTGCTTGCTACGTTCATTGCGATCCTCACACTGCCGACGGCGGAAGCAGCGCCGGCGCCTGCTGCACAGCAGCCTCTTCCCGTGTGGTCGATCCTTTTGTACGTCGCGGTGGTTTTCGCTGCGGGCATGCTCAGCATGCTGGTGATGAAGAGAGAAAAAGAAAAGCCTGCGGTAGCGCAGGCGGGGTGAAGGTAACAACAATATGTCTGCTGCCGGGAGAATGATGCTCTCCCGGCGTTTTTTATACCTTAGAGAAGATCGCAGGCGGCAACGGCGCCGTACGCACTTCTTGCGGAGCGGACCGCATCGTTCACGGCCTTGGCCATGACATAAGCCCCCAGATCCCCCAGAGCGTCCTGGTTTACCTGTACATCCCCCTTTGCCAGGAAGAAGATGGTATCTCCGTCGGCACTGGTATGGACAGGCCGGATGACTCTGGCGTAACCGTCATGCGCCATCTCTGCCAGCTTGTTGCACTGGTCCTTTGTGAGAGCGGCGTTGGTGATGAGAACGCCGATCGACGTGTTCCCCTGAAAGACATTCCTGTCGGTCTGGACGGAATTCCACATGCTCCGACTTGTGCTGTCAAGAGACTTTCTGTCCTCTTTCAGCATGCCGGCGATCTGTAGGCCTGTGTCCGCGTCAAAGATATCGCCGAGAGCGTTGACGGCGACGACAGCGCCGATCATCAGATCTCCCACCCGGACCGCGTATGTGCCGAGTCCGCTCTTCATAAGATAGTCCAGACCCTTGAACTTCCCTACCGTCGCTCCGGTACCGGCGCCGATGTTGCCGCCGGTGAACGGTTCAGTCCCGCCAGGGGCTGCTGTTCCGGCGGAAGGCTTCTCCTTATGCCAGTTTTCCGAATCCACACAGGCCTCATAACCCATCTCAGCATCCGGTCTGCAGCTGAAGTCACCGGTGATCAGATCAAACAGGCAGGCGGCCGGGACAATCGGGACGACCCCCATGCCGACGTTGAAGCCGATGCCCTTCTCTTCCAGATATCGCATGACCCCGGTAGCCGCGTCGAGACCGTACGCGCTTCCGCCGGACAGACACAGACCGAAGATCTCCTGGACCATTTTTGTCGGTTCCAGCAGATCTGTCTCCCGGGTTGCGGGCCCGCCGCCTCTGACGGAAACACCTGCCTTTGCGCCCTTCTCACAGATCACCACCGTGCAGCCGGTGGCACCTTCCGGATTCTGGGCGTTTCCGATTCGAAACTCCGGGATCTCCCTTATGCTGATTTCCTGCATGGTTGTGATTCCTCCTGATTATCCGTTTTCAAGGCTGTCAGGGCGGCTGAGAGCATATTCGCCCGGCCGTCAGGACAGAAGCATACGGTCGTTGTTCAGCTCGCGGCCTACACCCACCTTGAAGCGCCGCAGCAGGTCTTCAACGGTCAGCCCGCGCCGCTCCTCGTTGGAGATATCCAGGATGATATTGCCGCTGTCCATCATGAGCGTGCGGTTTCCGAGGTCGAGGGCAGACTGCATGTTGTGCGTGATCATAAGGCAGGGGAGGTGTTCGTTCTCCACAATGTCGCGGGTCAGTTGCAGGACCTTGTCGGCGGTACCCGGATCCAGCGCCGCCGTATGCTCATCCAGCAGGAGAAGCTTGGGCTTGGCCATGGTAGCCATCATCAGGGTGAGGGCCTGGCGCTGCCCGCCTGAGAGCAGGCCGACCGGATGCTTCATCCGCTCTTCCAGACCCATGCCCAGCAGCGCGAGACGGTCCCGGAAAGCGGCTTTCTCTTCCCTTGTGACATGGCTGAGCCAGCCGCCGGCGCCCGCGGCGAGGGCGAGGTTCTCCTCGATGGTCATCCCCGGCGCGGTCCCCAGCAGCGGATCCTGGAAGAGCCGGCCGATGATCTTCGCCCTTCTGTATTCCGGGAGGAAGGTGATGTCGTTGCCGTCAAGGGTGATGCTCCCGGAGTCGGTGTAAAAACTCCCTGCTATTGCGTTGAACAGCGTCGATTTGCCGGCGCCGTTTGCCCCGATGATGGTGACAAAATCCCCGGGCGCCACATGCAGCGAGAGATTGTGGATGGCGCATTTCTCATTGACCGTGCCGGGGTTGAATGTCTTTGAAATACCGGAAAGCTTCAGCATCTCAGTCTGCCTCCTTCCCGGACTTCGGAACAGAGGTCGCCTCTGCATCGGAGTGGCTGAAACGGCGGCGGAGAAGGGGGACCTGTCCTTTCAGGTAAGGACCAGAGATTGCCGCCACCACGATGACGGCGGAAACAAGCTTCAGCATCGATGCCGGCATGTCAAAGCGCAGGGCGACGGCATAGACCAGCCGGAAGATGAAGGACCCCAGCACCACGCCGACAGCCCGCTTCGGGACGCTTCCCCGGCCCATGAAGGTACCGCCGATCAGCAGGCTTGCCAGGGCGACTGTCACCATCCCGCTGCCGATGTCGATGTTCACGGCCTTCTGAGACTGTGCCAGCAGACATCCGGATAGAGCGGTGAAGGCGTTCGACACACAGAGGCCGACGGTCGTGGTAAAGGCGGGGTTGATGGAGGAAGAGCGGACCATGTCCGGGTTGTTGCCGGTAGCGCGGATTGCAAGGCCCAGCCTCGTCCGGAGGAAGAGGGACAGGAAGACAATCGTCACTGCAACGGCGATGAGCGCCACCAGGAGCTTATACTGCCCGGAGAGAGCCGTGCCCTTCAGGAGCGCTTTCGCCTTGGTGAAGACCGTCTCGGTCTTGTTCATGTTGAGCAGAGAGGAGTTTCCCATCACGGCGATGTTGATGGAATAGAGACCGGTATTCACGATGATGCCGGCCAGCAGGCTCTCCACGCCCATACGGGTCTGGAGCAGGGCGGTGACAAAGCCGGACACGATCCCGGCGCCCATGGCGGCGGGCAGAGAGAGCCAGGGATGGCCGGAGATCGCCACAACAGCGCCGACACAGGCGCCCAGCGTAAAGCAGCCGTCTGTGGAAAGGTCACAGACGTTGAGCATCGAATAGCTCAGGAACAGGGCCAGGACCGTCAGAGAATTGATCAGTCCCAATTCCAGAGCGGTCTGGCCCAGACCGAGAGCGGTGGACAGTGTCATTGCTTACTCAGCGAGATCCGAGAAAGACTCGGCGGTGGTAATGGAGTTCACCTGCGTACAGAGCGGGGCGAACGCCTCGGCGATCGCAGCGTAGTCCAGTCCGAGCGCTTCGCAGGTCTCGGTGTTCACGGTGGCGGTGCCGTTGTCGAAGGTCAGAACCGGCGTGTCGGCGGGATCAGCCCCGTCGAGGAGAATCTGCGCGATCATGCTGCCGGTTTCCTTGCCGAGATTGGCGTAATCCACACCGTATCCGACAAAGGCGCCGTTGAGCGCGAAGGAGTCGGCGCCGGTATAGTGCGGGATGCCTGCCTCTGCCAGAGCCTCATAGATGGAGAGCTCAGCCGTCATGATGGTGTTGTCGGTCGGGGTGAAGACTGCGTCCACGCCGTCGGCGATGAGCGCGTCCACCGCAAGCATGACCTCGTCCACGGTCGTGCCGTTATAGTCCTTGTACTTCACGCCCTGTTCGTCGAGATAGGCCTTTGCCTCGGCAATCGGTGTGGTGGAGGAGTCCTGGCCGATGTCATAGAGGAGAGCGATGCTGTCGGCATCCGGATCAGCGGCGAAGATGAGCTTCATGACGGCGGCCGTGTCGAGACCATCAGAGGTGCCGGTGATGTTTGCGCCCGGCGCTTCCATAGACTCAACCAGCCCGGTGGAGAGGGGATCGGAGACGGCGGCAAAGACAACGGGGATCCCGTTGTCCTCCGTGGCGGCCTGCATGTTCATTGCGACGGGGGTTGCCACGCCGACCATCAGGTCAACGCCGTCGGCGATAAAATTCTGGATGATCTGCGCCATGACGTTGGCGTCCGCGTTGCAGTTGTCATAGCGGATGTCGAATTCAACACCGCGCTCCTCGCCGATGGCGGCAAGCTGGTTCTGGATGTTCTCAACAATCTGTTTCAGGGAAGCGTCGTCAACATAGTTGCAGATGCCGACCTTGTACACAGGTTCGCTCCCGTCGGCTGCGAAAGATACGGCGCCGAGGCTCAGAAGAACGGCGACGGCTGTCAGGATGGAAAGAATCATTTTTACAGTTTTCATTTTTTCATTCTCCTTTTTGGTTGAATAATGGAATATCAGATGGGACCCTGCGGCATAATAGACTGCTGCTGTCGCCATCGTCGGTCGAGAATGTACATGCTTCATCACTCCCTGAAAACAAAAAAGCCCATCCCTGCAGTAAACTGCTGGGACAGGAATTTGAACAAATCCTGCGGTACCACCCGGCTTGACGCACCTGCGCCCTCTCAGACCCGTACAATCATACGGAGGCTTTGTTCACGGAGTGCCGCTCCGTCGCACATAGGGTGGTGAACCCACCTTCCGATTGCCCTCCGAAGTCCATTCACATGGTTCTGTCTGTACTGCGCTCTCAGCGCTGCGCAACTCTCTGTGACAGCCGGGAACCTGCTACTTACTCTTCATCAACGGTTTCACTGGTTTATGAAATTGCTGTGATTTTAGCACGTTAAAATAATAAAGTCAAGATGTTTTCGCCAGATGTTTTTGACAGCTGCAGGGTTGTTTCACGATACCGTTAAAGTACGTCAGGCCGGTGAAATTTCGGCTTGGACGTGCTGCCTTTATTTACCAGCGCTGTGAATAGCAGAAAAATAATCTGCAGAGATTTCAAAATTAGTGAGTGATTTTTCCATGAAGGTATGGTATGCTTTCAATGGGAGAATATTTGCGGTCAGTTGCTGTTCTGTTTCATAAAGAAGGGATTCTCATGGACATGGCTGAAAATATATGCTGTTCTCTGCGCAAAGGGGGCCGACGTCTGCTTTGTCTGCTCCTCTGTATGCTGCTGGTTTCCGGTGCTGCCGGTGCCGCCAGTGCGGAAACTTACGGGGAGAATGCCTTTGGATTTGTGGACGCCGTCATGGACAGCCGTAACGGGATTCCCGAGGACGCCGAAGACCGCCTGGCCCGAATCCGGGAGGTGGGCGTGCTCCGGGTGGCAACCGAGCCCTATTTTGCGCCGCAGGAGTACATTGATCCGTCCCTCAGCGGCCAGGACCAATATGTCGGCGCCGATATGGAACTGGCCCGCATGATTGCCGACCGGATGGGCGTGACGCTGGAGATCGTTCCGATGAAGTTTACCGAGGTGCTCCCCTCTCTGGCTCAGGGAGACTGTGACCTCGCCATATCCGCCCTTGCCTACACCCCCGGGCGCGCTGCCCAGTATACGCTGTCTCTAGGCTATCACTTTTCGGAGGAAACAGAGGGCTCGGGCCTTTTGATTCGTACAGAGGACCGGGAAGAGATCCGATCCCTGGAGGATCTCGCGGGACGGGACCTGGCAGCACAGCGTGGAACGCTACAGGAGAGCCTGCTGGCTGAGCACGTCACCGACTACCGTCAGTTCCGCCGCCTTGTGTCCGTTCGCGAGGTCTACCTTGCCCTGCAGCGTGGGAAAGCGGACGCCGCCATGGTGGACCGGGAAACAGCCCGGTCGTATCTGGACTCCAACCCGGGCTGTGGGCTGATGCTGGTGGACGGCCTTGGATTCGGCATGGCGGAGGAGTGCCGCGGCGACCGGATCGCCGCTCGAAAAGGGGAAACCCAGCTCGTTGCCTTTGTCAACGATATCATCCGGGAAGTGGTGGAATCGGGACAGTATGAGCGCTGGTATCGCCGGCACACCCTGAATGCCGACTGGCTGGGGCTCTGAGAAAAGAGGCGTATCGATGAGACACTGGAAAAGCTGGCAGATCGGTCTCTTTGCCGCGCTGTGCGTCCTGATGAATGTGGGAGGGGCTTTCCTCTGCACGCGCCTGTCCCTGCCGCTCTGGCTGGACTCCTTCGGCACGGTGCTGTGCGCCTATATCATGGGACCGGTCTGCGGCGCGATGGTTGGCGTTACAGGAAACATCGTCAGCAGTCTTTCCGACCCGTCGGCGTGGGCCTACGGCCTGACAAGCATTGCGCTGGCGGTGATCGTCGGCCGCGGCCTGAAGAATCACGTGATGGATACCTTTTTAGGGGCGATGTCTGTCGCTGGGCAGGCAACGGTCCTCGCCATCCTGGTTTCCGTGCCGCTGACCCTCCTGCTGAATCACGGGCTGACCGGCAACCGCTTCGGGGACGCGGTGATTTCCTTTTTGGAAGGACGACAGTTTCCGCGGCTCCTCTGCTCGATGCTCGGACAGGCCTATGTGGACTTTCTGGATAAGCTGCTTACGGTTCTGGCGCTGTTTCTGCTGCTGCGCGCGCTGAAGCTGCGGGGCAGAAGTCTGCACCTTCACTGGCATCATCGGGGACAGAATACCCTGAGCGTCCTGCTTGCCCTTGGCATGCTTTTCGCCCTTTCGGGCGAGGCGGCCGAGGCAGCTCACGACGGCTATGAGAGCTATGTCCAGACCGTTTACAGCAGCGGCAACGGCCTTCCCTGCGGAGAAGCCAACGACATTGCCCAGACAACGGACGGTATCCTGTGGATTGGAACCTATGCCGGGCTTTATCGCTATAACGGATCGGAATTTCGCTGGATGAATCAGTTTGACACGGTGCGAAATGCCAACTGTCTCTATGTGGATGAGGAAGGACGGCTCTGGATCGGGACAAACGACAACGGTCTTGCCATCGTGATCAACGAACAGCTCGTCAATGTCATCGACCAGGACAACGGTCTTCCCTCCAATTCCGTGCGCTCGGTTGTCCGCGGCGCGGACGGATACTACTATGTCGGCACCAGCGAGAGTCTTGCTGTTCTGGCCTTGAACAGCGGGCTGCGAAAAGTCAGCACCCTGTCCGAGATGAACTATACCATCTGCTCATCAGCGGATAGCCGCGGCAATGTGGCCGCAGTGACGCAGGACGGACGTCTGTTTTTGCTGCGCGGGGGAGAAATCCTCTCCTCCCTGCGCCGGACGGACGGAGAGATCTTCAAATGCTGCGCCTTCGACCGCTCGGGCCGCCTGGTGGCCGGTACCCGAGGCAACCGTCTGCTTTTTTACAGTGTTTCCGACGCCGACTTTGCCCTTCTCCGGGAAATCCGCTGTGACGGTCTCTCGGGTATCAATAATCTTTATTTTACAAACCGAGGAGATATGCTCATTTCCGCCGATAACGGCATTGCCATGCTGGACAGACAGGGGAGTTATCGCCGTATCAACACGAACGAGTTTAACAACTCCATCGATAATATGCTGATGGACTATCAGGGAAACCTGTGGTTTACCTCCTCCCGGCTCGGCCTGCTGCGCATGGCGGAATCCCTGTTCCGTGACATCTACTTCACGCTCGGCATGGATAAGCGTGTGGTGAACGCTGCGGAATTCTGGCAGGGAAAGCTGTACTTTGGTACGGATAGCGGCCTGGATGTGGTGAACGGGGCCTGTACGGCCAAGGTGAAGAATGAGCTGAGCGAGCGGCTCGAAGGGCTTCGCGTCCGTTGCCTGCTCCGGGATTCGAGGAACCACCTCTGGATCTGCACCTACGGCCAGGGGGTGATGGAGGCGGATGAAAACGGCGGGCTTCGCGTTTACGGAAGTGCGGAGGGCGTGGGAGACCGCAGCCGTGTTGTGATCGAGCTCTCCGATGGACGGATTGCCGTCGGAAGCGACAGCGGTATCAGCTTCATCCGGGAAGGTGAGGTCGAGCAGACCGTCGACCATGCGGACGGACTCATCAATTCCATGATTCTCACCATCACGGAGCTGCCGGACGGAACGATTCTCGCCGGAACCGACGGGGACGGGATTGCGGTTATCCGGGACGGAACCATCGAACGCATGGTGAAGCGAAAGGACGGACTCAGCTCCGAGGTCATTCTGCGCACGGTCGCGGATCCAAAAAACGAAGGCGTCTTTCTCGTGACAAGCAACGGCCTCTGTTTTATGAAGTCGGATTATACGGTCTGCCGGCTTGACCGCTTTCCCTATTTCAACAACTACGACATCTGGGCGAGGGATGAAGACACGCTGTTTATCATGTCCAGCGCAGGTCTCTATGTAACGGACCGGGACGAGCTGCTCTCGGAGGAGGCGGAGGAGGGAGAGCTCAAGTGTACGCTGCTGGATGCCGGCAGCGGCCTGAGCGGCTCTCTCACAGCGAACTCCTGGCCATGCTGTGACGAAGAGGGCAATCTCTTCCTCCCCTGCGACACCGGTGTGTTTTCCATTAATGTCCGGGACTATGACGAGTCGGTTTCCCCCTGCCGGCTGGCGATTCCAAAATACAGGCTGGACAGCATGGAGTTTCGCACCGACAGGAGCAGGGTCATCGAAGTCGGCGAGGGAATCAGCCGGATTGAGCTTTTCCCCGAGGTAGTCAATTATTCCATCCAGACGCTGCCGGTGGGCTATTATCTGGAGGGTTTTGACACGGACTGGACCGTTACTGTCCCGGCGAACCTGAACTCCATCGTCTATACCAATCTTCCGGCGGGGTCCTATACGCTGCATCTGGCGGTTTTTGACAACGAACAGAGCAGCATTCTGACCGAGCGGGCCTTCTCTCTGACAAAAAATGAGAATTTCCATGAAACCCTCGGCTTCCGGCTGTACTTCTTCGGTATCATCCTTCTTGCAGCGGTCTCCAGCACCTCACTTGTCGGAATGAGCCGCTATGATTCCATGCGAAAAAAGGCCGAAATGGGAAACCAGACCATCATTGCTATCGCTAAGACCGTGGATGCGAAGGACCAGCGGACCAGCGAGCATTCCGAACGCGTTTCCCGGTACGCGGTCATGATCGCACAGGAGCTGGGCTGGAATGAGAGGGACTGTGAAAACCTCAGGAAAGCGGCAAAGATGCACGACATTGGGAAAATCGGCGTCCCGGACAGCATTCTGAACAAGCCTACCCGGCTGACAGACAGTGAATACGGAGTGATGAAATCCCATACCACCCGGGGCGGTGAAATCCTCAAGGGAGTAACCCTGATTCCCCACGTGGTGGAGGGAGCACTCTATCATCACGAGCGCTGGGATGGAAGAGGGTATCCGAAAGGACTGAAGGGAGAGGAAATCCCACCCTTTGCCCGCATCATCGGCGTGGCAGACGCTTTCGACGCCATGACGGCCAACCGCATCTACCGAAAGCAGCTGGATCTCGACTATGTGATCGGAGAGCTCAAAAGAGGCCGTGGGTCACAGTTTGATCCGCAGGCGACGGATATCCTGCTGAGACTGCTGGAGAACGGGACCATTGATCTCTGTAAGCTGTACGGCATAACACCGGAAGAGGCGGGAGCGCAGCTCCGAAACGATCCTCCGGCGAATGCGGCAGAACGTGAGGCGAAAGCCCGGTCGGCAGCGGAGCAGGAGGCGGAGAACGGCAAAGCCGCTGTGAAGGAGGAACGGATATGAAACGACACTACCTTTCCACGGCTCTGACCTGCCTCCTGATTCTGGTGCTGGCTTTCGGCCTGGATTCTGTTTCCCGATCTGGGCGGATCAGGGGAAGCATCCGGGTCGGCTTCCTCTTTGAAAACGATGAGGCGACGCCCTACACCTATAATTTCTCGCTGGCCCGGGACGCGCTGGAGCGCACGCTCCAGGACCGTGTGGAGATCCTGACGATGAGCAATATTCTGGCAAGCGAAACGGATGAACCGATCCGAAGCCTGGTGCGTCAGGGCTGCCGGATGATTTTCTCAAACGGCTCATCCGACCAGATTCTCACGCTGGCGGAGAACTATCCGGAGGTGACCTTCTGCCAGGCCTCCTATTTTGACGCCACCGGAATGACCCTGCCGGAAAACTATCACAGCTTTAAGGGGGCCGTTCATGAGGTGCGCTATTTAAGCGGCGTTGCAGCGGGGCTGAAGCTCCGGGAGCTGATGGACAGCGGGAAACTGGCCCCGGAGGATGCATGGGCGGGCTATGTCGCGGCATTTCCGTATCCGGAGGTCATCTCCGGTTATACTGCTTTCCTTCTGGGGATCAGGAGCGTGGCGCCGGAGGCGCGGCTCCGGGTGCGCTATGCCGATACCTGGTCCCATTTCAGTGAGGAAAAGGCGGCTGCCGAGCAGCTGATTGCAGACGGCTGTGCGGTGCTGGCCTATGACACGGATACCATCGGGCCTGTCGTCGCCTGTGAAGAGGCGGATCACCCGGTCTATGCGGTGGGCTACAACGTGGGTATGATGGATATCGCGCCAAATTCCGCCCTGCTCAGTGTGCGCATCAACTGGGCGCCCTATGTGGTTGCGGCCGTAAAGGCCGTTCTGGAGGGGCGCGAGATCGAGCGTGCCCTTCCGGGAAACGTCCACGGCAACGACGTCTGCGCCGGTCTGGAACAGGACTGGGTGGAGCTGATGGAACTGAACCCGACCCTTGCCGCCCCGGGAACCCAGGAGAAGCTGGAGGAAGTTGCGGAGGGCATCATCCGGGGCAGCATTCCGATCTTTCAGGGGGATTACACCGGCGTCAATCCGAACGATGAAACCGATGTCATTGACCTGATAAACGGCTATACCGAGTGCTCCACATCCTCCTGCCCGACCTTCCGCTGGATCCTGCGGGATGTGATTGAAATCGAAA
>ODAI010479842.1_pt1 | contig 11731 bp, 11 predicted proteins | sample 1539321 | NCBI WGS metagenome assembly ODAI01 (sample SAMN02144231, study PRJEB22623) | gut metagenome | biome: sheep rumen | host: Ovis aries | place: New Zealand
ACCAGCGGCGATGTACTGGCGGCCGCAGCCGAACGCCAAGCCACGGGCCCGACGGTCACTGCTGGCTGGATTTCAAGACTGGGACTCCTTTCAGGACGCCCTGCACGGCGATGGCGGCGAGACGGTGTACGGTGGGCACCAAAGGGAAGGGAAAAAGGAATAGTAAAAGAATGAAGAATGAAGAATGAAGAATTTCCTACCGGGCTCCAATATTGGCGGCAGCAAATTCTTCATTCTTCATTCTTCACTCTTCATTTTCCCGTGTCCTCCGTACACCGTCTCGCCGCCATCGCCGTGCAGGGCGTCCTGAAAGGAGTCCCAGTCTTGAAATCCAGCCAGCAGTGACAGTCGGTCCAGTGTCTTGCGGTTGGGCTTCTGCAGCAATTCCTTCTCTACCGCTTCCAATAATTTCCGAAGCGCATGTCTTTTCTTCTCCATTGTGTAGTATTAGTAAATGTCGTTTAATGTAAGAACTATCGGCGCTGGTCGGCTCCCCACATCATTTTTTCACGTAGCGTGTGGAAGTACTTCGTGCCGGCACGCTTGATGACGCGTACACGATATGGCGCCTTGCGTAGCGTCAGCCGTGTGGTGTCGGCCAGTTTCTCCGACCGTCCGTCAAGGGCTACGAGGTAGTTGTGTGTGCGGCTCTCGACGGTCAGCCGTATCTCCGAGTCTTCCGACAATACGATGGGCCGCACGTTCAGCGAGTGGGGGGCAACGGCCGTCAGCGAGAAGACGTGGGTGCCAGGCACGATGATAGGACCGCCGTTGCTCAGCGAGTAGGCTGTGGAGCCGGTGGGCGTGCTGATGATCAGTCCGTCGGCCTGATAGGTTGTCACGTATTCGCCGTTGATGGTGCAGTTGATGGTTATCATCGAGGCGTTGTCGCGTTTCAGCACGGCCACGTCGTTCAGCGCACAGTCGTAGCCCTGCAGCGGCTGTCCGTCAGTCTTTAACTGCAGCACGGCACGAGTGTCGATGTCGTAGTCGCCTTCATACAAGGCGCGTATGGTGTGCTCTATTTCCTGAGCGTTGACGTCGGCCAGAAAGCCCAGCCGTCCCGTGTTGATACCGAGTATGGGTACCTGTTTCGCCCCCACCACGCTGGCCGTGCGAAGGAAGGTGCCGTCGCCTCCCATCGAGATGGCGAAGTCTGCCGTAAAGTTGCAGCCTTCAAACACTTGTACACCGTCGATAGGCAACCGCTGACCGTTGGTCAGGAAGTCGTAGAAGTCGCGTTCTATCAGCACGTCGGCCTGTCGCTGGGCGAGACATACCAGCAGTTTCTGGATGGAGACCGACTTCTTGGGCTGGTAGGTGTTGCCGAATACGGCGAAGCGTAGTTTTCGTGAGGTACTCATTTTTTTTGTTTCTTTTTAGCGATTGTTTCGCAAATAATTATTATCTTTGCAGCATTGAATGGTGCAAAGATACAAATAAAAGTGAAAACAGAAAAGTGAAAACAGAAAAATATGACGAAACTAAGTGTAAATATTAATAAGGTGGCCACCCTGCGCAATGCACGAGGGGGCAACAACCCCGATGTGCTGCAGGTGGCACGCGACGTCGAGATGTTCGGTGCACAGGGTGTCACGGTACACCCGCGGCCCGACGAGCGCCACATACGCTATCAGGACGTGAGGGACATCCGTCCCATCATCACTACAGAGTTTAACATCGAGGGCAACCCTATCGACTCCTTTACCAAGCTGGTGTTGGAGGTGCTGCCCACTCAGGTGACGCTGGTGCCCGACAGCCACGACCAGATCACGTCGAACCACGGCTGGGACACGCTGGAGAACCGTGCGTTCCTGACCGACGTCTGCCACACGTTCAAGGATGCAGGCATACGTACCAGCATCTTCGTCGACCCAAACCCGAAGATGGTGGAGGGAGCCAAGGCGTGCGGTGCCGACCGCGTGGAGCTGTACACCGAGCCTTACGCTTCCGGCTATGCGCAGGACCGCGAGGCTGCCATTGCTCCTTTCATCGCTGCTGCCGAGGAGGCTCGCCGTGTGGGACTGGGCCTTAATGCCGGCCACGACCTGTCGTTGGAGAACCTGTACTACTATCACCAGCAGATACCTTGGACCGACGAGGTCAGCATCGGCCACGCCCTCATCTGCGACGCCCTCTACATGGGGCTGCGCGACACCATTAAGCAATACTTACAAGCATTAAGATAAAAAGAACAGTACAACTATGGCAAAGATTTATGTATTCTTAGCTGACGGCTTCGAGGATGTCGAGGCCCTGATACCCGTTGACGTATGGCGTCGCGGAGGTTTGGACGTCGTAACGGTGAGTACCACCGACTTTCCTTTGGTTAGTTCGGCCCATGGCGTAAACATGGAGGCCGACATCATGTTCGAGCAGGGAGACTTCACCGACGCTGACCTGCTGTTCCTGCCTGGCGGCATGCCCGGAGCCAGCAACCTCTATGCCCATAAGGGTGTCTGCAAAGCCATTGTCGGCCAGCATGCTGCCGGCAAGAAGATTGCAGCCATCTGTGCTTCGCCCGCTGTCGTTCTTGCTGCCTTAGGCGTGCTCGACGGCAAGCGTGCCACGTGCTATCCCGGTTTCGAGCAGGCCCTGACGGAAGCTACCTATACAGCTGAGCTCGTCACCGTCGACGGCAACGTTACCACGGGTGAGGGACCTGCTGCCGCCTTCCCCTTTGCCTACGAGCTGCTGGCCCAGCTGAAGGACAGACAGACTGCCGACCAGATAGCCGAAGGCATGCGGTATAAACACCTGATGGCCTGATGGACTACGTCATCATCGTTGCAGGCGGCAAGGGCCTGCGCATGGGTAGCGACATTCCCAAGCAGTTTCTGTCCGTTGGCGGGAAACCGGTGCTGATGCGCACCATTGAGCGCTTCCATGAATACTCTGAGAAGCTGCAGATTATTCTTGTGTTGCCCAAGGCACAGCAGAATTACTGGAGGGAGTTGTGCCGCCAGTACAACTTCACCGTGGAATACCAATTGGCCGACGGTGGCCAGACGCGCTTCCATTCTGTCCAGAACGGACTGGCCCTCATCCCCGACGGCGAAGAAGGCATAGTGGGTGTGCACGACGGTGTGCGCCCCTTCCCGGCGCTTGATGTGATTCATGCCTGTTTCCACCGGGCACGACACTGTGGTGCCGTCATCCCCGCCATCCCCGTTGTCGAGACACTGCGCCACATCACGGAAGGCACTAAGCCCCGTGGTGACTACCGGCTGGTGCAGACGCCACAATGCTTCGACATACAACTGTTGAAAGCCGCCAATCAGCAACCGTATAACGACGGATTTACGGATGATGCCAGTGTGGTGGAAGCCTACGGGCATCCCATCACGCTTGTCGACGGCAATCGTGAGAACATCAAGATAACAACCCCCTACGACCTGAAGATAGCCGAAGCCCTGATAGAATAGGATGACCGATATCCTGCAACAAGACATCATGTACCTGCCGGGCGTGGGCCCCAACAGGAAGAAGATGCTCAGCAACGAACTGGGCATCAATACCTTTGGTGACCTGTTGCAGTACTTCCCCTACAAGCATATTGACCGCAGCCGGCTGTACAGCATAGGCGAGCTGACGGGCGACATGCCTTTTGTCCAGGTCAAGGGGCGCATACTCTCTTTCGAGACTTCCAAGATGGGGCCACGCCGTAAGCGCCTGGTGGCTCATTTCACCGACGGTACGGCCAAGGTGATGGACTTGACGTGGTTTAACTATACCGACAGCATCATCAAGAAATACCAGATTGGTACGGAATACATTGTCTTCGGTCGGCCGCAGGTGTTCAACGGCCGCATCCAGGTTGTTCACCCCGACATGGAGGAGGCCGACAAGCTGGAACTGTCGACCATGAACATGCTGCCCTACTACCACACCTCGGAGAAGATGAAGAAGTCGGGCATGAACAGCCGCTCCATTGAGCGCTTCACCAAGACCCTGCTGAACGCGCTGAAAGACCCCATAGCCGAGACGCTGCCGCCGTTTATCACCGAAAAGCTGCACCTTATGTCGCGCGACGATGCACTGCGTAAGATTCACTATCCGCAGAACGCCAAGGAACTGGAACAGGCTCGCGTGCGCTTGAAGTTCGAGGAGCTGTTCTTTGTCCAACTGAACATCCTGCGCTACACCAACGACCGCCGGCGTAAGTTCCGCGGCTACGTGTTCTCAAAGGTGGGCGACATCTTCAACGACTTCTATAACCACTATCTGCCTTTCCCCCTGACTGAGGCACAGAAGCGCGTCATCCGCGAGATACGCCGCGACATGGGCAGCGGGCGCCAGATGAACCGGCTGCTGCAGGGCGACGTGGGTTCGGGCAAGACCCTCGTGGCCCTGATGTCGATGCTCATTGCGCTGGACAACGGTTTTCAGACGTGCATCATGGCCCCCACCGAGATACTGGCCGAACAGCACCTGCAGACCCTCATGGACTTCCTGCGCGGCATGGACGTCCGCGTGGCCCTGCTGACAGGCATCGTCAAGGGCAAGCGCAGGAAGGAGGTGCTCGAGGGACTGCTCGACGGCACCGTACAAATACTGGTCGGCACCCACGCCGTCATCGAGGACACCGTGCAGTTTGCCCGTCTTGGCATGGTCGTGGTCGACGAGCAGCACCGCTTCGGCGTGGCCCAGCGTGCCAAACTGTGGAACAAGAGCCAGAATCCGCCCCACGTGCTGGTGATGACCGCTACGCCCATACCGCGCACGCTGGCCATGACGTTGTATGGCGACCTCGACGTCAGCATCATCGACGAACTGCCTCCAGGCCGCAAGCCTGTGGTGACGCAGCACGTCTACGACCGTTCGCTGCCCACGTTGTACGACAGCATACGCAACCAGATACGCCAAGGACGGCAGGTGTACATCGTCTTCCCGCTCATCGAGGAAAGCGAGAAGATAGACCTGAAGAACCTTGAGGACGGCTTTGAAGTGCTGCGTCAGGTGTTCCCCGAGTTCCGTCTGAGCAAGGTACACGGCAAGATGAAGCCTGCCGACAAGGAGGCCGAGATGCAGCGCTTCGTCAGTGGCGAGACGCAGATTCTCGTGGCTACCACCGTCATCGAGGTGGGTGTCAACGTGCCTAATGCCTCTGTCATGGTCATTCTCGAGGCTCAGCGCTTCGGACTCTCCCAGCTGCACCAGCTGCGGGGCAGGGTAGGGCGCGGCGCCGACCAGTCGTACTGCATACTCGTCACGGGATTCAAGCTGGCCGAGGACACCCGTAAGCGCATCGACATCATGTGCGAGACGAACGACGGTTTCCGCATAGCCGAAGCCGACTTGAAGCTGCGCGGACCGGGCGACCTGGAGGGCACGCAACAGAGCGGTATGGCCTTCGACCTGAAGATAGCCAACATAGCCCGTGACGGCCAACTGGTGCAGATGGCCCGCGACGAGGCCCAGCTCGTCATCGACGACGATCCCGACTGTACCTCCAGCCGCTACGCCCTGCTGTGGCGCAGACTGCGAGAACTGCGGAAGACAAACATCAACTGGGGAGCCATTTCTTAAATGAGAAATGAAGAATGAGAAATGGAAAATGATAAATGAGGAGTGGAAAAGAATGTAAAATATAATGAGTTAAGAGGGGAAAAGTGTTAAAACACACAAATAAACCTTAAACAAGAGGTGATAAAGTGCTAAGTTACAACAATAATTAGTAACTTTGCAACGTTCTGTTGACAAAAAGGAACCCTATTAGTAACTGAAACAATAATAAAAAAATAATGACGATATTCAAGAAAATTGCACTTCTGGCTATAGCAACGATAAGTACCCTACCTACTATGGGACAGGACTTGTTGGCACGTCAGGCACCCATTGACCGAACAATGAAAGCAGTTGACAGCGTAGCGCTGCAGCGACTGATATTTACCGAAACTTTCGAGAACCCCTCCAGCGACCTCTACGATGACTGGGACAACATGCACGCCCACAGCAGGGTGACCGAGTTGCCCGACTCGTTCCGCATCTCGCTGAAGAACTTCTGCATGCCCACCGACAGCCGTGTGCTGACCAGCAACTTCGGCCATCGTTGGGGACGCCAGCATAAGGGACTTGACATCAAGGTGTACATCGGCGACACCATCCGTGCTGCCTTCTCGGGTAAGGTACGCGTGGTACGCTACGAAGGCCGCGGCTACGGCAAGTATGTCGTTATCCGCCATGCCAACGGTCTGGAGACCTACTACGCCCACATGTCGAAGCAGCTGGTAGAAGAGGACCAGGAGGTGCGTGCCGGCGACCCCATCGGTCTTGGCGGCAACACCGGACGTAGCACGGGTTCTCACCTGCACTTCGAGACGCGCCTCTGTGGTGTAGCCCTCAACCCCGCCCTGATGTTCGACTTCCGCAACCAGGACGTCGTCGACGACTACTACATGTTCCGCAAGTCTACTTATCAGAAGGAGTCTACCCTTGCCACTCGTCTGCGTGGCGTTGGCGGTAAGAGCTTCGGCGACGACGAGAGCAGCGACGAGGATGTTGAGCTGGCTACTGCAGCTCCCGAGGCCAGCTACCAGCAGGAGGCTCGCTTCCACAAGGTGAAGCGTGGCGAGACGCTCTTCAGCATAGCTAAGAAGCGCGGCACCTCCGTCAGTGCCATCATGAAGTTGAACCACTTGCAGAAGACGTCGAAGATTAAGCCGGGTCAGATTCTGAAGTACAACTAATCGTGTGACATCCAACGATTAAAATACCATAGCGGCAGCACCGAAAAGGATGCTGCCGCTAATTTTATGGCTATTTTTCATCAGGTGATGCTTTGTTGTTGAAATATTTTATGTATTCCGCATAAAAGTTATGTTTTATCCTTCACTTCCTTCACTTATATCTAATCAATTATATAACAGACAGTTAGCGTGTGATGGATAGTGTGAGAGGGTGAGAGATCGATGATGGTGTGACATGAGTTGTAGCAAAAATTCCATCGCGTGTGATAAATCCCTTTGCATGAGTGACAAAAATCTTGTACATATGGATTTTTGTGAATGTATGTTAACTGGCGTGAAGCATCTCTCACACCTCACGCCATCCCTCACACTATCCCTCACACTTAACGATGTGTGATACAATGACTTATTGAAAAGTGAAGGATGTGAGGGTTAATGATAACTACTTTATGGAGGCATTGTGACCGTCATTGCAGAAATTGAGGTGACTTAGGCTGGTTCATTCGTCTGTACGCTATTCTTGAATGAATCATCTGGCCACGTAACCGTTGGAAGTCTTCTTGAAGGCTTTCAGTCGGATGGTGTGGTTCTGGTGGTCGAAGTATTTGTCGGAATTGATGTACCTGCCGTTCATGCGCGTCTCGAAGTGGAGGTGCTCCGTGGTGGCGCGTCCCGTGCGTCCGGTCAGGGCTATCACTTGGCCTGCCTTGACGCGGTCGCCCACCTTGACCAGGTTCTTCGAGTTGTGGCTGTAGTACGTCTCCAGTCCGCACGGGTGCTTGATGCGTATCAGGTTGCCGTAGCCGGAGAATTTGCCCGAGAAGACTACCTCGCCGTCGAAGGCTGCCAGAATGTTGTCGTTAGGTTTCGTCTTCAGGTCGGTGCCGGTGTGCTGCCGGCCTCCGCGCCGTCCGTAGTTGCTGATGACTTTCGCTCCGGGCAGGGGGTGGCACCACCACTGACCGTTGCCTGTGGCCTCGCCGGCGGCAGCGTCCTTCATCACGCTGACGTCGACTTTCCAGTTGGCTTTTTTCTGAAACAGCACCACCTGCTTGCGTAGCTGGTGGCTCTGCAGACTGAAGAATATCTCGGGATTGACGCGGCTGCCGTTCACCATGATGGCAAACTCGCAGTAGGTGCGTCCCTGCTTGGTGCCCACGATGGCGATGGTCTGTCCTGCCTTCACGCGGTCGCCCGACTTTACAAGGTTTTCGGCGTTGTTGCCATAGACCGTCTCCAGTCCGTTGCCGTGGCGGACGACGATGACGTTGCCAAAGGGCGGGTTGTTACGCGATAGGCGTACCACACCGTCGAACATTGCCTTGACGGCGTCGCCCTTCTTGGTCTCTATCAGCACGTTATAGTCCTTTCCCATCGTGGCCTTGCCGACGGGTAGCGGAAAAGCATAGTCCTTGTCGCGACCGCCGGTAAAGTCGATGGTGAAGGCGTCCGACCGTTCAAACAGTTGCGGGTCCTCCACGCTGATCTGCTGTTGCTCCATGGCGGTGAACTTAACCTGGGCGCAGGCCGTGAGCGTCAGCATCATGATGGTCGTGAGTAGTAGGTGGCGTTGCTTCATCCGTTCGTTTGTTTACTCTTCTTCGTATTCAAAGTCTTCGTAGTCTTCGATGTCGTCAATGTCTTCTAATGCGTCTTCGTCGATGTATTCTATGTCCTCGTCCTCGCCTTCGTCGGCCATTTCCTGTGCAAAGCGCGTCATGTCTTTGTCGCGGTGTACCAGTGTGTCCTCGGCCAGGGCCGTGGCGAGTTTGTTGCTCTCGGCGTTCAGCTCGGCCCATAGCACGTCCTTCAGCGTGTCCAGTCCGTAGCCGCTGACGGCAGAGATGAAGACCACGGGCAGGTCGTCGGGCAGCGTTTCACGCAGCATGTCGATGAGTTCCTCGTCCAGCAGGTCACACTTGGTGATGGCCAGCACACGGTGCTTCGTTAGCATGTCGGGGTTGAAGCGTCGCAGCTCGTCGAGCAGTATCTCGTATTCGTGCTTGATGTCGTCGGTGTCGCCAGGCACCATGAACAGTAGCAGCGAGTTGCGCTCTATGTGGCGTAGGAAGCGCAGCCCGAGTCCTTTGCCTTCTGCCGCACCTTCTATAATGCCCGGTATGTCGGCCATGACAAACGACTTCTGGTCGCGGTAGCCCACGATGCCGAGCGAGGGCTCCATGGTGGTGAAGGGATAGTTGGCTATCTTCGGCCGTGCGTTCGACAGCGACGACAGCAGCGTCGACTTGCCTGCGTTGGGGAAGCCTACCAGTCCGACGTCGGCCAGCAGCTTCAGTTCCAGTATGACGGTCATTTCCTGCATCGGCTCGCCGGGCTGTGCATAGCGGGGAGCCTGGTTGGTGGCTGAGCGGAACTGGAAGTTACCCAGTCCGCCGCGTCCGCCCTTGAGCAGCACGATTTCTTGTCCGTCGTAGGTCACGTCGCAGACGTAGCGGCCCGTCTCGGCATCGTAGACCACGGCGCCGCAAGGTACGTCGATGTAGACGTCCTTGCCGTCGGTGCCGTGACACTTGTCCTTGCCGCCATTGCCACCGTGCTCGGCAAAGATGTGGCGTTCGTACTTCAGGTGCAGCAGTGTCCAGTAGTTGTGGTTGCCGCGCAGTATGATGCTGCCGCCGCGTCCGCCGTCGCCGCCGTCAGGTCCCCCGTTGGGGTTGTACTTCACGTGGCGCAGGTGCATGCTGCCCCTGCCGCCCTTGCCCGAGCGGCACAGGATCTTCACGTAGTCTACGAAGTTGCTTTCCATATTGTTCCTTTAAATTAGTAATGAATAATGAGTAGTGAGTAATAATGATTACTTCTTACCGTGGGCAACTGCACAGCATGAATGATAGCACAATCTAATCATAATTACTCAATACTCATTGCTAATTGCTCATTACTTTAGATATTATCAATTACTTTCTGGATGTCGGCAAAGATACGCTCCAGCGTACCCAGTCCGTTGATGTGGTGGTGCAGTCCTTCCTGTCGGTACCACTCGATGAGCGGCTGCGTCTGCTGGTGATACACCACGAGGCGTTTCTTGATCGTCTCTTCGTTGTCGTCGGCGCGTCCGCTCTGCTGTCCGCGCAGCAGGAGGCGCTTCATCAGCTCGTCCTCCGGCACGTCCAGTTCTATCATGGCTGCCACACGGTCGCCGCGCTCGTCGAGCATCCGCTTCAGGGCTTCGGCCTGCGGTATGGTGCGGGGGAATCCGTCGAAGATGACGCCCTTGTGGCCGCGTCCGTAGCTGTCGTACACGTTGGCCAGGATGCTGATCATCAGTTCGTCGGGTATCAGGTTGCCCTTGTCGATGTAGCTTTGGGCTGTCTTGCCCAGTTCCGTACCGTTCTTGATTTCGTTACGCAGCACGTCGCCTGTGGAGATGTGTCCCAGTCCGTAGTGCTCAATCATCAGGTCACTCTGTGTTCCCTTGCCAGAGCCGGGTGCACCAAAAATCACAATATTCTTCATGTTTATTCTTTTTTCTTGTTCGTCTCGTTTTATTTGTGTCTCTTTTCCTTTGTACCACAGGTCTGTCAGCAGGTCGCTCTTCTGTGCTTCCACGTCGCTGGGCAGGTGTGGCAGTTTTATCTGTCTCATGTGTTTTCTTGTGGTGTTTCGTTATGACGTTATCTCGTTATTCCGTTATGACGACATGCCGGTTGATGCTGTTACTGCACCAGCGTATAGATTTCCTTGAGTCCACGCCCCTGCTGGTCGTAGTCAAGGCCGTAGCCGACGATGAAGTCGTTAGGAATCTCGAAGGCGGCATACTCGATGTTGATGGGCTCCTCCAGCTTGCCGGGCTTGACGAAGAGGGAGCAGATGTGTACCGAGTCGGGGTGGCGCGTGCCAAGCGACTCAATCATCTGGTGCATCGTACGGCCGGTGTCCACGATGTCCTCGACGATGATGACCGTGCGTCCCGTCAAGTCCTCGTTGATGCCCAGTACCTCGTGAACCTTACCTGTTGAGGTGACGCCCTGATAGGAGGCCAGCTTTACGAAGGATATTTCACACGGGATGGTCATTTCACGCATCAGGTCGGCGGCGAAGATGAACGAACCGTTCAGTACGCCAATCAGCAGCGGATTCTTGCCTTCCATGTCGTGGCTGATGCGCAGGGCGAGCTCCTTGACACGCTGTTTGATTTGCTCTTCGGTGATGGAAGTTGCAAACGTTTTGTCCTTAATTTTTGCTATACTCATGTGCTGAAATCTTAAATTTGCTACAAAATTACAAATTTTTCGGCAAAGAAAGCCAATGATTAGCATATTTTTCGTATTTTTGCACACATCTATGAAAATATTCACAGCTGCTCAGATACATGAGCTTGACAAATACACCATTGAGAAAGAACCTATATCGAGTATCGATCTGATGGAACGGGCGGCGCAGACGCTGACCCGCGCTATCATGGAGACGTGGCCGTCGACCACGCCTGTCGTGGTCTTTTCTGGTCCTGGCAACAACGGTGGCGACGGACTGGCCGTGGCACGCCTGCTGGCCGAGCGCGACTATGCCGTCAGCGTCTACCTGTTTAATATCAGCGGGCACCTCTCGCCAGAGTGTGCCACCAACCGCAAGCGGCTGCAAGACTGTCGTAAGCTGCGCGAACTGGTTGAGGTGACGCAGGAGTTCGACCCGCCACGCCTTGAGGAAGACATGCTGGTTGTCGACGCCTTGTTCGGCTCAGGGCTGAACAAGCCGCTGGCTGGAGGCTTCGCCTCGCTTGTCAAGTATATCAACGCCTCGTCGTCGCAGGTGGTCAGCATTGACGTGCCTTCCGGACTGATGACCGAGGACAACACCTACAACGTGCGGGCCAACATCATACGTGCCGACGTCACGCTGACGCTACAGCACAAGAAGTTAGCCTTCCTCTTTGCCGAGAACCAGCAGTTCGTTGGCCGGCTGCGCGTGCTGGACATCCGGCTTTCGCAGGAGGGCATTGACAAGTTGGAGGCTCAATACACCATTGTCGAGGAGAACGATGTGCGCAGCCGCCTGCTGGACCGCAGCCCCTTTGCCCATAA
>ODAI013271693.1_pt1 | contig 11731 bp, 14 predicted proteins | sample 1539321 | NCBI WGS metagenome assembly ODAI01 (sample SAMN02144231, study PRJEB22623) | gut metagenome | biome: sheep rumen | host: Ovis aries | place: New Zealand
GCAGAACACAGCCGACGGTTATTAAACCGAGTATGAGGAATATGCCGTGTACGATATTCTCAAATAATCTGTTTTTCTTCATAATCAACCTCAATGGGAATAAGCGGCGGCACTTGTGCGCCGTCGCTTAAGTTTCCTTAGTTTGCAGGAACGACACCTGCGCTGCTGATGATCTCGTTTGCCGCTTCGGAAGTAATGTAGTCGAAGAACTTCTGAGCGCTTTCAGTGAGCCTCGCATCCTTTTGGGTTACGAGAACGAAGGGGCGCTGTACAACATAGCTGCCGTCCTTAATGGTTTCTTCGCTCGGAGCAACACCGCCAACGGTAAGAGCCTTTACGGTATCCTTTACAGAAGCGAGAGAAGCATAACCGATGGCACCGGGGTTACTTGCTACTGTTGTGATAACATCACCGGTAGAGGTCAGTTCCTGACGGTATTGACACTGATCTTCGGTATCGGTGATAGACTCAAAGCCATCTCTTGTACCGCTACCCGCTTCACGGCCGATGAGTACGATTTCTGCATCGTTACCGCCGACTTCTTTCCAATTCTTGATTTCACCGGTGTAGATCTTTGCGATGGTTTCAATATCGAGATCAGAAACGGGGTTGTTAGGATTTACAATGATTGCGATGCCATCATAGGCGAGGATTGTACCTTCAAGTCCGTTTGCCTTTTCTTCATCCTTGAGGTCACGGCTGGAAAGCCCGATGTCACATCTGCCTTCCTGTACTGCCTGAATGCCTGCGCCGGAACCGGTAGCGTTGTAGGTTACGGTAATGCCGGTGTCTGCTTCAAAGGCTTCACCCAGAGCAACGATAACTTTGTTCATTGATGTGGATCCGTCTGTTGCTACAGCTTCTTTGTTACCGCCACAACCGGTAAGCGCACATACAAGCAACATTGCTACTGTGAGTAAACTAATAATCTTTTTCATTTTCTATGTCTCCTTTGACATTTATTTTTTTGCACTTTTCTCTTGAGTACGCCTATATTGTAAGTTATGGTAGTAAAATCCGTAAGCAAACCGGTGTAAAATCGAAGTAAAATAGTTTTGGGCAAAAAGAAAGACGGCAGAGAGGTGTTAATCTCCCTGCCGCCGTTCTTCGATTAGTTGTAAATTATATCGTGATTTACGATTTCTGTGGCTCTGCTGCGGATGTTATTCATTCGAGCAACCCACTCCAGTTGATTATCTGCTTTGAGTTGTTCGGTCACACCTTCCTTTTCGGCGAGTTGTTTTAATAACCGAAAGAACATATCCTCTGACTGCTCGTCGATGTCGGCGAGGTAGGCGGTGAGCTTACAGCTTGTCAGCAGATTAGTATAGCGGATTTTGTGGTACTGCTTGATGTAGCGCAAATGCCGCTTGCCCCAAATGCCGATTTCTACCTTCGGCTGTTTGGGGAGTTCTAAACACGGCAGATAGTAATTGCCGTGCAGTTCGTAGTGAATACCTGTTTTCTTGTCGTAAATTCTCTTTTCCATTGTTCATCAACCTTTCATAATATATTAGCGTGCGTCACGCTGTTTTGACTTTTTGAAACCTCTCGCCTGCTCGATAATCTCATTGAGCTTGCGCTTTCCAAAAACCTTTTCCAACAAGCGATAGGCTTTGTTTTGTTCACGGAGCATAACCCTCTGCGTATTTCGTGGTATGCGACTGATTCACAAAACAAATACGAAAACGGTGCACTGGCAAAACTTCGTTTTCGAATTCGTGAAAACGCCATTTGTTCTCGAATCAATATCAGCTATAATCCGGAAAATGTCTTTGACAACACTTTGCAGAATCAACCGTTCGGGATAACAAATGGATGGGTGTTGGTCGGCGATAAGAATATCGGTGACGCAAACAGCGACAACCATGTATCCGTAAGAGATGTTACGTCCATTCAGCGACAAATTGTTGAGCTGGAAGATTTATCGGCTGAAGAACTCGTTTTAGCGGATACAAATGGTGATGGCGAAATCAACATTGCCGACGCAACACATTTGCAAATGTACTTAGCTGAATATGATATACAATTAGGTTAACTAAGGAAACGGTTTGGTTTTTATCAGACCGTTTCTTTTTTCTGGACTTTCCACCCAACCTGTGGTATGTTGTTGTGCTTGAAAGGCAGGTGAGCACAATGACCACTCTGGAAAATCTTTACTACGGCAACATTGCTCCGCATGAATATGAAGTGGAGCGCGGCAGTGAGTATGATGTTACCGCAAAGCTTGTAATTCGTCACGAGCAGGAGTTGTCCGCAACGCTGACGGAGCAGCAGAAAAATATACTTGAAAAAATCAAAGACAACCACACAGAGTTGATGAGCCTCGGCGAACGCAATGCGTTTTGCCGGGGTTTCTTTTTGGCTGTCAGACTTCTGACAGAAGCCATGAGTTTCAAAAACTAACGCGCGAAAATCGCCACGTGACGCGCGAATAAAAAGTTCGCAGGTGTCGTACCCGACCAAGCCGAACAAAGCCCACACAGGCGATTTGTGGCGGTTTGTGGGGCAAAATTGAAGGCAGTGGAAACAACGCAGAATGTTTCCACTGCCTTTACTCCTGTAAAAGTTTCTTTAGCTTATTTAGTATAGATTTTAGTTTCTTTTGCGCACCGTCCTCGGTTAAGCCCAGCAGCAAAGATGCTTGACGGACTGATTTCTTTTCTTTGTTTTTCAAACACTGTGGGCAGATACCATAGACGTACTCTATCAGCAAGATGTCTTTCTTGTTAAGTTGGGCAAGGGCGTTCAATAGCTTTTCCTGTTGGCATAACTTGAAAAAGATATGTTCTGTATCTAAACAATTTTCAGCGGAATCCACCGCAGAAGAATAGTAATCATCCTCGTCACTGCCGTAAAAGTCTGCGTTATACTTTGGCTTGAAAGTGGTTACGGCAACCAAGTAGTTTTCTATGCTATCTTCCGTCAAATTCATTTCTGCTGCGATTTCAGATATAATTTGTGACAGCGGTTTATCATTTTCTTTCTTCCGATAGTATAGATACGCTATCTTTTTCTGCAACATATATTGATGTCGGTTATCCAGTTTGAAATTTCCGCAATTGATTCGCACATAGTCATGCCATGCTGACATCACCGTAAACTTTATCAGCTGCAACAATGGTATCTCAGAATCATAAGTTTGAAGCTCCTCCCAGAGCACAGCAGCAAATATCTGCTTCAAATCCTCTGCCCTGTAATCTTCCAACTCATAGCGTTTAATAAACCGATTAACTTTCCTATCCAGAAACGGCTCGTAAAAATGTAAAAATTCATAATAGTATTTTACTTCTTTCGACTGCCTGTAACGTACAAAATATTCGTTCCAATCCAACCGCTCAGGCTGATAATCCAACTCATACATCCGTAACTCTCCGTACATATTCATCAATCGCCGCTAGCTCCATATCCTTTTCATATTGCTCTGCCGCGTAATCGAAATCAGTTTGCGCTTGCTCATAGCAACCCATAATATATCCTTTTGCCGCTTCAAATTCAGCATCGCTGTATTTGTGGCGGCTTTTTCTTTTTCTGATGGTGTCGTCTCTTTTCTTCCAGAGAACGCGGATCGGCGTATCGGATTTCTTTTGAGATTCCTTTTTCTCCTCTGTAAGTTCCGGGTGCTTGGCAACATACTTACACGGCACATCATATTTTGGATTCTTCTCCTCGCAATACAGTTGCCGGTGCGCGGTTGTCATCAAGAAATATTTTCCGCAAATGCCGCACTGCCAAAGGTAATGCCCGTGACTCAGCGCCTCGAACAAATCCATAACATAAAAGTCCATCATGCGGCTGAAATAAACTCTGCGCAGTATTTTGTATTTTCCGTTCACCTCATCAATCACCGGCACGACCGTATTCATTGATTTGACGGAGAACCCCCACATAGAGTCAACAGCAGGATTTGACTGATAAAGATAATACATAAAAAGCTCATCATTAAAAAGTTCAAAAGCTGTTTTCGCAAGCTCGGATTTATGACGGGAGGTTTTCTCCATCAGCATCACTGTAAAGTTTTGAACAGCTGTTGCGAAGTTGGCGGTATCAATTCCAATATAGGCGTAGATTAAACCTAAGACAATAGCATAATCATACCGCTTCTTTATGTCCTTTAGTTTTAATGCTCTCTCTTCTGTAAGCGGTTTATCATCGTCAAGATAATCCTCATATTTGTCCAAAGCCTCTTCCGACAACAAATCATCAATCAACTGCTTTGATTCTTCATAATCAAAGCACTGAAAAACCTCAAACTTTTTCATATATGACAGCATATCCAGAATAACGCCCTTATGGATTAGAAAGACATTCCGGTTATAACCCAAAAGCGATATTGTCTTATAGCAGTTTAATGCCTTCCCTCCGAGCTGTAAAAGCTCGTCCATTTCGTCTTTTGAAATGTTCGACACCATTTTACTGACCGCACCTAAGGGATAGTTGCGATTGTTTAGCTTAACAATGTCGTCCGAGAAGTCAGCTGAAAATCGGTTGTAGCAGTGAACACCCTCGTTTGTATTTTCAATAAATTTCATATTAGAACCTCCGTTCGATAATATTATAGCACAAACGTTTGAATGTCACAACCCTTTTTGGAAAGAATTTTGACTTGTCCTATCAAAATACGGAATTTTTTGAAAAATTGACATTGATAGAGTGAAAGGAAAGCTCAGCCGAGTACCGGTGTAAGGCTGAACTGCCACTTCACAAATATGAATAATACTCCCACTTTTGCAAGGTGGGAGTTTTGTGTTCGTAAAAAAATTTTAGGAGGTATAGCTTATCAGCAACTCAATCAACAACCTTGTACAGTATCCGCTTCCGTACAAGGTGGTGGACGGCTGTCTCTATATGGAGAAAGCCAACAAAAGCGGAATCACAACCAAGAAACTCTGTAACTTTCTGCCGTACATTGTCAGCGAGGTCAGTGTTGACGACGGCGCGGAAGTAAAGACAGTGCTTCGTTTGGGTGGCGTTCATTCAAGCGGCAGAGTGCTGCCGGAGATTGACGTGACAGGCGCGGAACTTGGAACCTTCAATTGGCTGATAGAACGCTGGGGCGCGGACTGTGTTCTCGAACCGGAGAGAAACGTTAAGGAATACGTCCGTCACGCCATTCAGCAGACAGCAGAGAATACGAAAAAAATTCAAACCTATCATGTTACCGGCTGGAAAATGATAGACAACAAATGGGAGTATCTGCTGCCGAACGACGGCAGACACGATGTCAGCCTGAGAGGAAAACTCAGCCGGTATGAGAAGGCTGGTAATTGGAAAATCTCAGATTTGGCAAATGTGTTTTTTATGGTAAACACTATGCCGTTTGCGCCTGCCGAAATCACGTTGCCTTTGTTGTCGTACACATTTTTATCACCGCTGAATGAGTTTCTTCATCAGGCAAACTGCGAGCCGAAATTTGTCCTCTGTCTGCTCGGCAGAACAGGAACGCGCAAGAGTACGCTCGCGGCGTTGTTCCTGTCGTTCTTCGGAAGGTTCAACAGTTCGGATTTACCGCTTTCGTTCCGCGATACGGCAAACAGTATTATGTACAACGCTTTTTCTTTGAAAGATGTGCTGACCTGCATTGATGATTTTCATCCAAGCGGCAAAAAGGAATCGGACAAACTGACTAATACCGCGCAGCTTATTATGCGCGGCTACGGTGACCGCATTGGCAGAGGAAGATTAAAATCGGATTCAACTCCGATGGAGTCTCGACCGCCGCAGGGCAACGCCATCATCACCGCTGAGCAGACTCCTGATATCGGAGAGAGCGGTACGGCAAGATATTTTTGTTTGGAGCTGCGCGACGGCATGATCGATTTGCGTAATCTTTCAAGTTTTCAGCGCGAGGCGGAGAACGGCACACTCCGCAGTTGTATGCTGGCGTACACAGAATGGATAAAGGCGCGGTTTCTGAAAGACAAAGATACAGAGCGGTCATTCGTCAATCAGTTGAAGAAAAGCTTTCAGAATTACCGTCAGGAGTTTATCAATTCAGGGATTCGTTGTCACGGCAGAGTGCCCGAAATCTACGCGTGGCTGATGATAGGAATGGAATACTTTTTATCCTTTCTGTTTGAGCATGATGTCATTTCCGAAGAAGAATATCAGGCAACTTTCATTCGGTGCAGAGATTGTCTGTATGAGCTCGCGAAAAAGCAGAGCAGTAGTATTGAGCAGGACAAACCGACGCACAAATTTATCCAGAAACTCTATTCGCTCATCGAAAGCGGACAGGTTGTTTTGCTTGATAGAGACCATCCGTTTGACTTAAAGCCCATAAACTATATCGGTTATCAAGATAATGAAAACTATTATCTAAATGCCGACATCGCACACAAACAGGTGAAGCGGTTATGCAATGAGCAGGATGAAGCGTTTTCGATTTCCAAAAACGGATTGATAAAAGCACTCGCCGAGGAAGGCTTGACCGTTTGCGACAAAGGCAAGAACACAAAATCTGTTCGCATCGGTGATAAGACACTTCGCTTTATCTGTTTGATAAAGGACAAGGCTGACGCTGTTGCTGCGTTAGCGCAATAAAGGGGTGACGCGGGTGACAGAGTTTCAAAGCTACCGTCAGCACTGGATTTTTCCTTTTTCTGTCGGGGTGACAAATGTGCAGCATGTTGCATCTTTGTCGCTCCGATTTATTTTGAAAAAGCTGATGAACAGTGCGCTGAGATTAAATGTTGCTCCTGTTGCCCCAAAACACAGCATACCCATTCTAAAGAAACAGAGTATCAAATTCAAGTGGATTTTGTCGAAGAACGGAAAATTATTTGTGCTAACATTTCCGTTTTATTGCCAGTTTCGCCTTTGTATTACGACCGCCCTCATTCGGGCGCCGCAAAGGCGGAAGCGGGCAAGGCCCGCACCCCTTTATTAAAATCTTTGGAGGTGATTTTTATGAAAACACAAACAAAAACCGAAATTATTTCAACGAGAGTTACGCCGGAACAGAGAGGAATTATCGAAGAAAAGGCGTACTCTTCCTACCGAACACCGAGTATGTATCTGCGTGACTGCGCGCTTGACAAAAAGATTATCGTCGTCAAGGGCATAGATGAAGTTGCAAATGAGCTGCGAAAAATCGGCAACAACCTCAATCAACTGACCAGAGCCGTCAACTCCGGTTACTGTTATGAAGTTGATTTGAGAGAAACGAGAGAGGAGGTGGCAAAACTTTGGCAGTCGTTAAATTCGTTAACGCAGGAAGTCCGATGAACAATATTTTTGATTATGTCACGCGCCGTGAGGCGACGGAGAGCAAATTAATCAGCGGCGTCAACTGTTCACCCGAGAGCGCTCTCGATGAATTCAGGTTTGTCAAGAAGCGGTTTCACAAAGAGGACGGCAGGAGTTACTACCATATCGTGCAGTCGTTCTCACCTGATGACAACCTCACTCCCGAGACCGCGCACGAAATCGGATTGAAGTTTGCGGAATACTTTCCGGGCTTTCAAGTCCTTGTCGCTACGCACACCAACACCCACGCCGTCCATAACCACCTGATTATAAACAGTGTCAGCTTCGAAAATGGCAAAAAGTTTCACCAGAGCCGCGACGAAATGCTGCAGGCGAAGGAGTATTCCAATCAGCTCTGCCGTGAGTATGGGTTGAGTGTTACCGAAACAAAAACCAAGAATCCGCGACACTCAAGATGGAAACGTGACTTAATTGAAACCGCTTCCTACGCCATTGGCTGGTCGGCAACGAAGGAAGAATTCATCGAGTATATGCGTGAGCACGGCTACAAGGTGCAGTGGGAGGACAAGTATAAATATATCACCTTCACCACGCCGGAGGGATACAAAGTCCGCGACAACAAGTTGTTTGACGAGCGTTTTTTGAAAAATAATCTGGAGCTGTACTTCGCCATGGGCGGCTGTGACGGCGAGATGCTCGACACCTACTGCGACTATGTTACGCCGTATCACGACGACAGTTTTACAATGACAAGCACCGACGGGCTGATAACTCTCCTCGGAGATATACTTTCGTCTGTGCCTGCGGACTACTATTATCAACCGCATTACGTCAACGAAATGAACACGATGGAAAAACTCCGCCTCGAAAAAATTCTCGGACGGAAGATTTCCAACGAAGCGTTCCACACCTACTGCACCCGTGAGGACTACGAACGCGAGCAGGGTATTGCGCAAAGCTACTAATCAAATAACATTTTGAAAGGATTGATGTCAAATATGAACCGGTTTTGTATCAAAACCAACTACGTCATTAATAAAATTATCAAAACAATTCGCTGTATTTACTACGGCGAGGAAAGGAATCTATGGAGAATTATTTAAAGAATTATGTTTTGAACAGCTGTCTTACAGACAGAAAAAGAAATAAAAAAGAAACAAAATTGCTGGACATTCACAACGTGTTAGAGTATCCTGTTGCTTACACGGGTACAGTCAGGAGGGGCAATGTCGGTAGCAAATAATGTTTGCAGCTCCGCTGTTATCCATACCGGTGCAGATAGTTCCAGGCATATTCATGAGTTTCAAAAGTCTCTTGCTGACAATATGATAGTACAGCTTAGGCGTTATAGTGCGGCAGAACTACGACGGATAAGAATAATATTGGAATCACCCGACAACATGCCGAAATTTACTTGTCTGCCACGTGCATCGTAAAAATAAAAAATATCTATCAAGAAAAACAGGGGCAGGTAAAATGCCTGCCCCGGAACGGAGGTTAAAATGAAGAAAACCAAAACAGATTTCTCTGAAGATAATCGCAAAGTTGCAATTTATGCGAGAAAATCCCGCATCACACACAAAGGTGACAGTATCGGTGTGCAGTTCAAGCAGAGCGCAGACTATGCAAAGCAACAGCTTAATCTGCCGGACAATTATGAATTTGAACACTACGAGGACAAGGGGTTAAGCGGATACTACTCTGACCGTCCCGATTTCCAGCGGCTGCTTCACGATATTGAAGCGGGAAAGATTAAAGCGATAGCCTGCTACAAGCTCGACAGAATCAGCAGAAAAACTGCCGACCTCATGCGTCTGATTGAATACTTTGAACGCTACAATGTCATTCTGCTGGTCTGCTCCAACAACATCAACACACAAATCAGTACCTCAAAAATTATCATTCAAGTACTTGCCATCATCGCTGAATTCGAGCGCGACACCATCACGGAACGTATTCAGGACAACCTGATGGAGCTTGCAAAGGACGGCAGATGGCTCGGCGGCAGAGCACCGACAGGCTTCACCACAAAGCGAGTTTCCATCGGTTCGGGCAAAAACAAAACCGCTGTCACATTCCTTGTCAGCATTGAAGAAGAAAAGAAGCTTGTGCAAAAAATCTTTCAAACCTTCCTTCAGGTGCGTTCTATTACGCAGACTGCAAACATTATCGGTGAAAGTCATAAGACAAAACTCGGCGCGCAATTTACCGAGCTTGCCGTCAAAGATATTTTGCGTAACCCGATTTACTGCACGGCAGACAAAAAAGCATATCAATACTTTCTCGATAACGATGCGAATATTTACGGAGAATTATCAGATTATGATGGACAATCGGGAATTTCGGTGTATAATAGAACCAGTCAGTATAAAATTGAGGACGACGATTCCACCTTTTTCAATCCAAAGTTTTCAAAGGGAATGAAGAAAAGAGATGTCTCAGAATGGATAATTTCCACCGGCAAGCACGAGGGCTTCATCTCCTCAGCCGACTGGATAAATACGCAAAAGCTGTTAGCAGAGATTGCGCACAGATACAATCAGCCGCACCGCAAAACCAACGCCTTGTTGGCAGGTATTATCCATTGCCCAAACTGCGGCAAACGGCTGAATGTCACGTCAGAGTCCAACCGTTGGACAAACGGCAAGCCACGCTTCAAATACACCTGCCCCGGCTACAGAAAAAAAGAATGTGATTTTATCGCGGTTGACGGAGTTCTGCTCGACGAATTTGTGATAAAACAGTTATCGGAGCTCAACCGTGAGAACAGCACCTACTACTATGAGCTGATACAAACGCGCATTGACAAGCTGATTCTGTCCGACGAAAACGAACGCGAATACCGTGATACCAAGAAAGCAATTGATAAAATCAAGTCCGATATTGCGGCTCAAATCAGAAACATGCGCGACGCACCGGACGACATTAAGCCATTCTATCAGGAAGATATTTACAGCCTGAAGGATGAGCTTGAAAAGCAGCAGACCGTGTTAGTTAAAATCGAAGCGCTGAAAAATGAATCGCGCGACCTTGAAGAAGAACTAAAGCAGGTCAGAAAAACCCTATTGTCCTTTGAAGAATATGCCAAGGACGCAACGCCGGAGGTGCTGACCTCACTCATTCACTCTGTGGTTGAAAAAATCTACGTTACCACCGAGAATAACGAGCGCGTTTGCCATATCTTCATCAAGGGCTGTGCCGACGAGGACTATTCCGACCTCTTCAAAAGCGCCGGAAACACAGGCGGCAAGCCGCTTTCAGAGAATTGCGCCAACACGTGTGATAAAGAAGGAGATTGCAAACGCTATTCACACCTTTGCAGGCGTTCAGCTCAGAGCCGCCTGCAACGAGCTTATGACTGCTCAGGGGTATGAAGAACCTACAGGTCAGGCGAAAATCACCCCTGCCTATAACCTGCCGAGCAAGTACGTTATCCACACCGTAGGCCCTATTGTCGGCGGACATCTGACAGAGAAGGATTGCGAATTGTTAAAATCCTGCTACCTCTCCTGCCTTAAGCTTGCCGAGGAAAACGGCGTTAAAAGCATAGCTTTCTGCTGTATCAGCACAGGCGTGTTCGGCTTTCCTAAGGAAGAAGCCGCGAAAATCGCCCTCAGTACTGTTCGTGAGTATAAGGCTGAAATCGGCAGTGATATCAAGGTTATTTTCAACGTCTTTGGTGACAGCGACTTAAGAATATATCAATCGATGTTTAACTGAGTTCTTAAGGGGTGATTAGATGAAATACAAGCTGAAAGGGTTGTACGAGTTTGCCTTGAATTCGTTTTTTCCTGTGCGTTGTCCGTACTGCGACATCGTGATTGACCCTCAAAGATATGCCTGCGACGAATGTAGTAAAAATTTTCCCGAAATTCCAATCACCACCTACATCGAGGGCGGCTACCGCTGTATTGCGCCGTTTTTGTATAAGGACAACTTTGCCGAGGCGGTTAAGAGGTTCAAGTTTCACAATCGCGCCCAGTATGCAAAGGCGTTGGCGTTTGCGATAATCACGGCTCTCGGAAGCGCCGGTACGGATTTGGATTTCGATTACATCACCTGCGTGCCCATGCACAAGGAGCAGAAGCTTAACAGGGGTTACAATCAGTCGGAGCTGCTCGCAAAGGAGTGCGCGGATTTAATGCGCACAAAATATATTCATTCGCTTGAAAAGTACAAGAAAAATCAGGTTCAGCATACCTTGTCAGGCGCTGAACGCAGAAAGAATGTTAAGGGCGTTTACCGCCCAATAAATAAAGAAATGCTCAAAGGCAAGCGCGTTTTGCTTATCGACGACATCATCACGACAGGCAGTACGCTTGCCGAGTGCACAAAAATTTTAAGCAAGTGCGGCTGCAGCGATATATGCTGTGCCGCGGTTTGCTCGGCGGATTAATACTATTCTCTGATAGAAAGTAGACAACTTTCTATCAGAGAGAAAACGCTTGGCGCGTTTTCCAATTGCGCAAAAGCGCAATTGCCGTCTTATACAATCTTGACGCGCCTACGGCGCTATTAAAAA
>ODAI010104428.1_pt1 | contig 11730 bp, 17 predicted proteins | sample 1539321 | NCBI WGS metagenome assembly ODAI01 (sample SAMN02144231, study PRJEB22623) | gut metagenome | biome: sheep rumen | host: Ovis aries | place: New Zealand
AGCGCATGGGACGCACAGGGCAGAGAGTGGAAGTTCCAGAAGGACGTCAGCATCGCAGGCCCCGACAGCGAAAAGTGCGAACTGGTCACACCGATCCTGCACTACGAGGACATCGAAACCCTGCAGGAGCTGATCAGACGCCTTCGCAAGGCGGGCGCAAAGAGCGACTACACCAGAGGCTGCGGAGTTCACATTCACATCGGCGCAGCGGGACACACACCGCAGAGCCTGAGAAACCTCGCAAACCTGATGGCAAGCCACGAAACGCTGATCGCCGAAGCAATCAAGGTTGACAGCAGCCGCATGAACCGCTACTGCAGAACGGTAAACCCGAATTTCCTGCAGCAGCTCAACAAAAAGAAGCCCACCACGATGGCGCAGCTTGCAGACATCTGGTACGGCGCACAGGGATGCGACTACGGCAGAACCCACCACTACAACGACAGCCGCTACCATATGCTGAACCTCCACGCCACCTTCACAAAGGGCACGATTGAATTCCGCCTTTTCCAGTTCGACAAGCCCGCAGGCGGCAAGCAGAACGGGCTTCACGCAGGCAAGCTCAAGAGCTACATTCAGCTTTGCCTCGCGATGAGCCAGATGGCAAAAGACCTGCGCAGCGCAAGCCCGAAGGAACAGCAGAAGGAAAACAAAAAGTTCGCGATGCGGACTTGGCTGATGAGAATGGGCTTCATTGGCGACGAGTTCGCCACCGCAAGAGAAACCCTGACGCAGAACCTTACCGGCGACAACGCCTTCCGATTCGGCAGACATTAACCGGTCTGCCGCCACGGGCAAGGGCGGCGAACCAGCCGCCCACAGCGCCCCGTGTGGGGCGGGAGTGGTATCCTCCAAGTAACTGCCCCTTTCGGTAAAAAGCCCTGTACGGGGCGCACACGGCGCAAACAGCGGCAAGGCATATTCTACACAAAGAACGGTACATTTTTCCACGCGATGTTTTGTACATTTAGCGGCTTGCTATTATCCCCGAAAAGAGTTAATATGTGACTACCGGAACGGAAAACGACCGGAAAACAAACACGGAGGAACGAGCAATGAGCAACATCGAATGGGGAACGGAAACCGACAAGAAGCTGGAGCAGATCGCAATGAAAGCGGACTACGCACTGGAGCAACGGGGCGGGCTGGACACCCGCATGAACGACACCGAGGACTTCCCGGAGGTGAGCGTCTGGGGCATCCGCGAGATGCTTCGCAAGGCATACGAACTGGGTAAGGCGGAAAAGTAACCGCCGCCTTTCCCCACCTGCCGCCTACGGGCGGCTTAGGGTGGTAGAAGGAGACTTCCTTCGGAAAGGACGATTGACATGGAAAAGAAGTACTACCTTGCCTACGGCTCGAACCTGAACATCCGCCAGATGCGGTACCGCTGCCCCGGCGCAAAGCCCATCGGGATCACGGTGATTCCCGATTACGAGCTGCTTTACAAGGGCAGCAAGACCGGCGCGTACCTGACCATAGAACCGAAGAAGAACGGCATCGTTCCGATTGCGGTATGGGAGGTCACCGCAGCCGACGAGAAGCGGCTGGACGCCTACGAGGGCTGCCCGACCTACTACTACAAGAAGGAAGTCCGCCTGCCGGTGAAGATGGCAAGCGGCAAGACCAGAAAGCTGACCGCCTTCGTGTACATCATGCACGAGGAACGCAGCCTCGGAATTCCGTCGCTTGCCTACATCCGCACCTGCGAGGAAGGCTACCAGAACTTCGGCTTCGATACCAAGTTCCTTGATGCCGCCTACGAGATCAGCGCAAAGGAGGTGCAGCGATGAAGGAGCGAGTAAGAACACCGCAGACCTGCCTGAAATGCGGGCAGGCGTACACGGAGAGACCTGCGTACTCCCGTGTGGACGGCAGACCGATCTGCCCCGACTGCGGAACGCGTGAGGCGCTGGAAAGCATCGGCGTTTCGGTCGAGGAACAGGACAAGATTCTCGGCATCATCCACGAGCAGTACAAACCCGAATAAGGCGCACTGAGCCGCCACGTTGTAACGTGTGGCGCGGGACGGGTATCCTTGAAACGGTATCCCTTTCGGTAACCCGCCCCACACAGGGCGCGTGTGCGGCTCTCGTGCGATGTACAATACGGCGCTGAAATGCAGGCGATGTTTGTCACATTTATTTTGCCGATTCTGCTTGCTATTTCTGCGGTTCAGAGTTAATATGTCACTACCGCAGGAGAAGCGGAATAAAACAAAAGGAGCATTCACATGAACATTTTAGTTGTTGAACCGGGCAAGCGCCCCTACGCAAAGGAGATCAGCGGCGACCTCGACAGCCTGCAGCAGACGGTCGGAGGGTACATTCAGGCGATTTACCCCTTTGACGATCCGGTCGCACTGGTCTACGAGGAGGAAGCCCTCTACCACCCGGAGCAGAAATGGAACCGCCCGGTCAAGGGCTACGGCGTCATCAAGGGTACCTTCTTCCTTTGCGGACTTGGCGAGGAGGACTTCACCGACCTGCCGCAGGAGCTGACCGAAAAGTACACGGAGTTCTTCCGGCAGGCATACGACTTCGTGCTGGTCGGCAACAACCTGATGCCGATTCCCCTCGGAGAATAACGCAGCAGCGGCGGGTGTAATATACACAACACCCGCCACACATTTTCCCCGTATCTTCTGTAGTTTTAGCGGCTTGCTATTATTCGCTTTCAGAGTTAATATGTGTACAACGGAAGGGCAAAGCCCACCGGAAACTACGAAAAACGGAGGAAAACATTATGTGGCACGAAGGTACGATTGGAGTTCCGAAGGGCGACGGAAAGTACACGGTCGTTCATTACTGGGTGAAAGCTTACGACGAGGGCAGCCAGTACGGGATCGACGGCGGCAAGATCAGCAAGGCAACGCTGAAGATCAACGGCGAGGTCGTTTACAACTACGACCGGGGGCTGGATGTTCCGCCTCAGAACGAGGCAGCGGAAACGGCGCTGGCGATCCTGATGTACGAATACAACTAAAAACACGAGGGCGGCTACCGGAGGGCAGCCGCCTTTCTCATGGAGGTGAGGCACTTGCGAAAGCTGAAAGATTATACACCGACGCAGTTCATGGCGGAAGATTCCCATTACGACAAAGCCGCCGCCGACTACGCAGTCCGGTTCATCGAGTGCCTTGCCCATACCAAAGGCACATGGGCGGGAAAACCGTTCGAACTGATCGACTGGCAGGAACGCATCATCCGCGACCTGTTCGGAATCATCAAGCCAAACGGCTACCGACAGTTCAACACGGCATACATCGAAATCCCGAAGAAGAACGGCAAGTCCGAGCTTGCCGCTGCGGTCGCGCTGCTGCTCACCTGCGGCGACGGTGAAGAACGTGCCGAAGTATACGGCTGCGCTGCCGACCGCCAGCAGGCTGCGATCGTGTTTGACGTCGCTGCCGATATGGTTCGGATGTGTCCCGCCCTGAACAAGCGCGTCAAAATCCTGACGTCGCAGAAGCGCATCGTTTATGTGCCGACCAACAGCTTCTATCAGGTGCTTTCCGCCGAGGCGTACAGCAAGCACGGCTTCAATATTCATGGTGTCGTCTTCGACGAGCTGCACACGCAGCCGAATCGAAAGCTCTTTGACGTTATGACAAAAGGCTCCGGCGATGCCCGAATGCAGCCGCTGTATTTTCTTATCACGACAGCAGGCACGGATACCAACTCCATTTGCTACGAGCAGCATCAAAAGGCGCAGGATATTCTCGAAGGGCGCAAGATCGACAAGACCTTCTATCCTGTCATCTACGGCGCACCGGACGATGCCGACTGGACTTCTCCGGAGGTCTGGAAGCGGTCGAATCCGTCGCTGGGTGAAACCATCGGCATGGATAAGGTCGAGGCTGCCTGCGAATCCGCCAAGCAGAACCCCGGTGAAGAAAATGCCTTCCGTCAACTTCGTCTGAATCAATGGGTGAAGCAGACTGTCCGCTGGATGCCGATGCACAAGTGGGACGCCTGCAAAGTAGATTTTGACGAATCGCTGCTGGAAGGGCGTGTATGTTATGGCGGTCTCGACCTCTCGTCCACGACGGATATAACAGCATTCGTGCTGGTGTTTCCGCCGACCGAGGAGGACGACCATTATTATATTCTCCCGTACTTCTGGCTGCCGGAGGAAACGCTTGACCTCCGTGTACGCCGTGACCACGTTCCGTATGACCTCTGGCAGCGGCAGGGCTTCCTGATGACGACCGAGGGCAATGTCGTGCATTACGGCTTCATTGAGAACTTCATCGACGAGCTGGGTACACGGTTCAATATCCGGGAGATTGCCTTCGACCGCTGGGGCGCTGTGCAGATGTCGCAGAACCTTGAGGGGCTGGGCTTCACGCTGGTGCAGTTCGGTCAGGGCTACCGTGATATGTCGCCGCCGACCAAAGAGCTGATGAAGCTGACGCTGGAACAGAAAATCGCCCACAACGGGCATCCGGTTCTTCGATGGAATATGGACAACATTTTCATCAAGCGTGATCCAGCGGGCAACATCAAGCCGGATAAGGAAAAGTCCACCGAGAAGATCGACGGAACGGTCGCCACGATTATGGCACTTGACCGTGCAATCCGCTGCGGAAACGACTCAGGCGACAGCATTTATGATGAAAGGGATTTGTTGGTGTTATAGTTGACATAATTCGAGATTTAGAGTATAATTTGAACTGGGTGATTCGTATGCCGATTTCAAAATTTTCAGAAATAACAAAAAATTTTTTAGGGAACTATGTATATTGCTTGTGCTCTTTGATAAATGATGAACGGAGTCTAATTTATATTGGTGAAGGCATCGAGGATAGAGTTTTTTCACATGAAAAAAACAACTACTCTGATATGACAGCAAAAGGTATTTTAATTTCCGATATTCTTTCGCAAGGTGGCACTATTGAAAAATATATTTTAGACTGTGGAATGATGAATTGTAAAGCGGTTTCAGGTCAAGATATTGCTTTCCATGCTGAAAACGCTTTAATCAATCTCGCAAAGCTATGTAACTTACCAATTGCTAATACACAGGTGGGGCATGGAATCCTAAAAAGAGCGATGTTAGTTGATGAAGTCGAAAATCTATGTTTAACTGACTCCATTGATTTCTCTGTGTTTGATAAAGATGATCGCATAATGGTTTACAATTACAGCTTTAATAGTCAAAAACTATTTAACAGTCCTTCAAGAGAAGAAAATATAAAACAAGATCTTTTATCATGGAAAATCTTTTTTACAAATGGTACCAGAGAAGCCCCCAAATATATATGCGTAGTATACAGAACAATCATACAGATGTTTTTTTCAATAGAAGCAGAATTAGAAGAAGCATTTTATGAATGTAATCCAAACAAGAAATATCACAAGTTCGCTGTTAAAAACATACATACTGAAGGCTGTGAGAAGTACTCTTATTTGATCGGAAAGAGTTTAGGAGATAATATAAGAATAAACCCTAAGGGCGTATATCAGCATTTAATCTATGTTTATGATGAAGAGTAAAGGAGCGTTTTGAGACAATGATTAGAGATGATATCGTACACTTTATCGATACTATATTTATTGATTTTTGCAAACGACTATATACATACTGTGATCCTATAACGGGTAAGCAAAATGCAGTTGATTTTCCCTATTGTTGTGCGCAAGCGTCTAACATCATTTCTTCTTTTCTTTCAGTATCGACTGGGTATGAATTCAAAACTATCGGAATGACAAGCTCATACAGAATAACACATTTCTGGTGCAAATGTGAAGCGTTAGATTTGGTTATAGATATAACGTATTTTCAATTTGATGATGATTGGTGTATGGGATTAAAGGACGAGTTTGCCCAATGCAAAAGAGATCCTGATGAATTAGATACACTACTCAAAGCCAAAACACGTTATCATTACACAATTGATGAGTATAGAGAATATGCTTTTCCTTTTTTTGAAAATCGTTTAGCAACCTATTCTCCGACTAATCTTATTGTTTCGTCAAATGAAAACTACTTTTTAAACTATGAATCGTTTTTTGATTTTTTTGTCAGATATATAAATACGATCCGTAGAAAACAAGACTTGGTATATATGTAAATATAAAGCACTTGCTCATGCAGGTGCTTTTTTTATGCCCTGAGAGGAGTGATGCACATGGGTATTTTCAGCGGACTGTTCCGGTCACGGGACAAGCCGAAGGACAGCTACGACAGCCCGTCCTACAGCTATTTCTTCGGACGGACTCATGCGGGCAAGCGAGTCAACGACCGCACGGCAATGCAGATCATCGCAGTTTACGCCTGCGTGAGAGTTTTGTCGGAGGCGATTGCACAACTGCCCCTGCACGTTTACCAATACACCGACAGCGGAAAAGAGCGAGTGCCGAGGCACCCGCTATATTTTTTGCTTCATGATCAGCCGAATCCCGAAATGACATCCTTCGTGTTCCGGGAAACGCTGATGGCGCATCTGCTGATCTACGGAAACGCCTATGCGCAGATCATCCGGAACGGCAGAGGCGACGTCATCGGGCTGTATCCGCTGATGCCGGATAAGGTGCGTGTTGACCGTGACGATCGCGGCAGGCTCATTTACCGCTACAGCCGATACGACGAACACAACCCGAATTTCAAGAAGCAGGGCGAGATCATTCTGCCGATGGAACAGGTGCTGCATATTCCGGGATTAGGCTTTGACGGTCTGGTCGGATACAGCCCCATTGCAATGGCGAAGAATGCGATCGGTCTTGCGGTCGCCTGCGATGAATACGGCGCATCGTTCTTTGCGAACGGCGCTGCACCTTCGGCGGTGCTGGAGCATCCGGGCGTTATCAAGAATCCGGAGCGTGTGCGTGAGGCATGGCAGCGGGCTTACGGCAGCAGCAATGCGCATAAGACGGCGATCTTGGAGGAGGGCATGAAATACACGCCTATCTCCATTCCCAACAACGAGGCGCAGTTCCTCGAAACACGAAAGTTTCAGATCGAGGAAATAGCCCGCCTGTACCGTGTGCCGCTGCATATGATCGGTGATCTCGACCATGCAACATTCAGCAACATCGAGCATCTGTCACTCGAATTCGTAAAGTACACCCTTGATCCGTGGCTGGTACGCTGGGAACAGGGACTACAGAAAGCGCTTCTTTCGGATTCCGAAAAGGGGCGCTATTTCATTAAATTCAATGTGGAAGGTCTGCTGCGCGGCGACTATGCAAGCCGTATGCAGGGCTATGCAACTGCAAGACAGAACGGCTGGATGTCCGCCAACGATATCCGTGAGCTGGAGGATATGAACGCGATCCCCGAAGAGGAAGGCGGCAATCTGTATCTGGTGAACGGCAGCTTCACAAAGCTGGAGGACGCAGGCGCTTTCGCAGAGAAAGGAGGAAATGCAGATGAATAAGTTCTGGAACTGGGTACGCAATGAAGACACCGGCGCATCCGAGCTGATCTTCAACGGACCGATTTCGGAAGACACATGGTTCGGCGATGAGATCACGCCTGCCATGTTCCGTAACGAGCTTTCAAAGGTCAGCGGTGATCTCACTGTCTGGCTGAATTCTCCCGGCGGAGATGTATTTGCGGCATCGCAGATCTATACGATGCTCCGCAGTCACAAGGGCAAAGTCACAGTCAAGATCGACGGCATCGCTGCTTCGGCGGCAAGTGTGGTCGCTATGGCTGGTGACGAAACCCTCATCGCACCGACCGGTATGCTGATGATTCACAATCCTTCGACGGTCGCTTTCGGCAACAAGGAAGCGATGCAGAAGGCGATCGAGCTGCTTGACGAGGTCAAGGAGAGCATCATCAACGCCTATGAGGAAAAGTCCGGTCTGAGCCGCAGCAAGATTGCCCGCATGATGGACGAGGAAACTTGGCTCAATGCGAAAAAGGCGCAGTCTCTCGGATTGGTGGACGGCATTCTCTTTGCGGGCAGCGCTCCGCAGCCGAAGCCGGATGAGGATGAAAAGCCCGATGAAGATACACCGGAGGAGGATAAGCCGAAGGAAGATAACCTGACGGCGATGTCCTATTCCCGTGCAGCAACCATGCAGAGCCTGATGCAGAAGGTCTCTGCGGAACACAAAGGTACACCCGTGGATCAGCTGATGAGTCGGCTGAATCTTCTGAAATACTGATTGGAGGAATGTAAAATGACTATTCAGGAACTGAGAGAAAAGAGAGCGAAGGCTTGGGATACCGCCCGCGACTTCCTCGACAGCAAGAGACAGGCTGACGGTACACTTTCCGAGGAGGACAGCAAGACCTACGATGCAATGGAGGCAACTATCGTCAACCTCGGCAAGGAAATCCAGCGCATGGAGCGTCAGGCAGAAATCGAGGCAGAGATGGCGAAGGCAACCTCCGCACCGATTCTTACCACTCCCGCAGCGCAGACACCTGCACCGGAAAAGACCGGCACGGCATCTGCGGAATACAGCGCTGCCTTCTGGAACAGCATCCGCAACCGCAACTGGATCGACGTGCGCAACGACCTGCAGGTCGGCACGGACACCGAGGGCGGCTATCTTGTGCCGGATGAGTTTGAGAGAAAGCTCATCGAGGCGCTTGAGGAAGAGAACATCTTCCGCCAGATGGCAACCGTCATCAAGACCAATTCCGGCGACCGTAAAATTCCGATCGTGACATCGAAGGGCGATGCGGTCTGGATGGATGAGGAGGAGCAGTACACGCTTTCCGATGATACCTTCGGTCAGGCATCGCTCTCCGCATTCAAGCTCGGTACGGCGATCAAGGTGTCTGAGGAGCTTCTCAACGACAGCGTCTTCGACCTTCCTTCGTATATCGCCCGTGAGTTTGCCCGTCGTATCGGTGCAAAGGAGGAGGAAGCCTTCTTTATCGGCAACGGCACCGGAAAGCCTACCGGCATCTTCAATAACACCGGCGGCGCACAGGACGGCGCAACTACCGCAGGCGCAAGCATCACATTTGATGATGTTATGGAGCTGTTCTATTCGCTCCGCAGCCCGTACCGCAAGAAGGCAGTCTGGGTGCTGAACGATTCTACAGTCAAGGCGCTCCGCAAGCTGAAGGACGGCAACGGCAACTACATCTGGCAGCCTTCCGTTGCGGCAGGCGTTCCCGATACAATTCTCAACCGTCCGTATAAGACTTCCAGCTATGTTCCGGAGATCGGCGCAGGTAAGAAGTGTATGGCATTCGGCGATTTCAGCTACTACTGGATCGCTGACCGTTCCGGTCGTACCTTCAAGCGCCTGAATGAGCTGTTCGCCATGACCGGTCAGGTCGGCTTCCTTGCAATGGAGCGTCTTGACGGCAAGCTCATTCTCCCCGAAGCGATCAAGACACTCAAGGTCAAGAGTGGCAGCGGTGCATGATCACTCTGGCTGAGACAAAAAACTATCTTCGTGTGGATCATACAGAGGATGACAAGCTCATCCTCTCGCTGATCGACACTGCCAAGCGGCTGGTGCAGGACGTCGGCAGAATGGACGAGCAGGCACTTGCGGTTAATGAGGAAACCACCCGGCAGGCTATGCTGTATACTGTTTCTTACCTCTATAAGAACCGCAATACCGCCGATTACCACAAGCTGACGCTGACGCTCCGGGCGCTTTTATTTGCGCAGCGTGAAGGGGTGATCTGATGGAGATCGGAACGCTGAATCAGCGCATCGCCCTGCTGGAACACAGCACGAAGATAGACGGCATCGGCAACCACAAAGCCCGGTGGGAGGAAGCATTCTCCTGCTGGGCTGCCGTGTCCGTAAAGACATCGACGGAAACAACCGAGGCTGGCGTGACGCAGGAAGTCGTATCGCTGGAATTCACTGTTCGGCAGACACCAGATACCAAGCGCATCAATACCACCACGCACAAGCTGCGCTTCCGTGGTCTGGTGTATGATATCACCGGTGTGCTGCCGAATTATAAATCACTCGACTATATGAAAATCACGGCAGGTACACGAAAGGCTGGTGAGCAGGATGACTTCGATTGACGATATGGCGGCGGAGATCATGCGCGGTCTGACGGAATATGCAGACCTTGCCGATACTGCCATGAAAGCCGCTGTGAAAAAGACAGCAACTTCCGTCAAGAAGGAAATCTCCGCCAATGCTCCGAAACGTACCGGCAAGTACCGTAAGAGCTGGACGACCAAGAAAACGAAGGAGAACAGCCATACGCTTGAAATGACGGTTCATTCCAAAGACCGCTATCAGCTTGCGCATCTGCTTGAAAAAGGTCATGCGAAGCGGAACGGCGGACGTGTATCGGGCAAGCCGCATATCGCTCCTGCGGAAGCGCACGGCGAGGAAATGCTCACGCAGCTTATCGAGGAGGCGCTGTCATGACCTATGAAGAAATCAATGAAATGATGCAGGAGATCGGGATGCCGTTCGCCTATCATCATTTTGCCGAGGGCGAGTCTCCGAAACCGCCCTTTGTTATTTTCCTCTCTCCCGGCGAGGATACCTTCGGCGCGGATAACCTGATGTATCACAGCTTCAAGCAGCTTGATATTGAACTGTATACTGACGAAAAATCGCCCGATGCGGAAAGCCGTGTGGAGGAAGTGCTGACGCAGCACAATATCTATTACACGAAAACGGAAACCTACATCGAGAGCGAACAGCTCTATGAGGTCTTATACGAAATGGAGGTATAACAATGGCACTGCAGAAAAACAAGGTGAAGTTCGGTCTGAACAAGGTTCACTGGGCTAAGATTACAGCATGGTCGGACGAGGGCGTTCCGACATTTGCAACGCCTGTGCGCCTGCCCGGTGCAGTTTCCCTGAGCATTGACGCAAACGGCGAGAATGAGAATTTTTATGCCGATAACAGCGTTTATTATGTCATCAACAACAACGCAGGCTACGACGGCGATCTGGAGGTCGCACTCATCACAACCGACTTTGCAACGGCAATCCTCGGTGAGCAGCTTGATGCAAAGGGCGTTCTGGTGGAACGCAACGATGCAGAAACATCGCAGTTCGCACTCATGTTCGAGTTTGACGGAGACAAGAACCACATCCGCCATGTGCTTTACTGCTGCTCTGCGTCCCGTCCTGCGACTGAGGGTGAGACCACGGAGGAAAGCAAGTCCGTCAAGACGGAAAAGCTCTCCCTCAAGGCATCGGCGCTGCCGAACGGTCTGGTGAAGTCCAAGACCTGCGAAAGTACTGACCAGACCACCTATGACAACTGGTACAACGCTGTGTATATGCCGACCGCTGCAACCAACAACAGCACCGGCACACGTTCCGCAACGACCAAGTCCGGCGGCAGCACGACTGAGTAAGGAGGTACAGCATGGCTATTAAAAAGACGATCACCGTTGACGGCATCGAGGTTCCGTTCAAGGCGAGTGCCGCTGTGCCTCGCCTTTACCGCATCAAGTTCCGCAGGGATATCTACAAGGACTTTGCTGCGCTTCAGACCTCTGTGCAGGAGGGTGACGAGGAAGATTCTAACCTCGACATTGAGAGCCTTGAAGTGTTCGAGAACATCGCATACATCATGGCGAAACACGCTGATCCGGAGAACGTCCCGGACAATCCCGATGAATGGCTCGAAGCGTTCAACACATTCTCCATTTACGAGGTGCTGCCGCAGCTCATTGAACTGTGGGGACTTAACGTGGAGACACAGGCGGAATCTAAAAAAAACATCGAAAAACTGACCGCCCGATGACAACGCCCCTCTTCCTTCTCCGATGTGTGCAGATCGGGCTGTCCCTCTCGGAGCTTGATCTGCTCACGATC
>ODAI011634488.1_pt1 | contig 11730 bp, 12 predicted proteins | sample 1539321 | NCBI WGS metagenome assembly ODAI01 (sample SAMN02144231, study PRJEB22623) | gut metagenome | biome: sheep rumen | host: Ovis aries | place: New Zealand
GCGCTCGTGGGCACCGTGCCCGCCCCCGGCAAGGTCCTCTGCCCCTTCACCCCGCTGGGGCCATCCCCCCGTCCCCGCCAGCCTCTGGCGCGAGGCTTGACCGCGCGCTTTATCTCGCTCCGCGTTCTTCCCCCGCACTTTGTTCGATCTGCCCGCTTCCTCCTATTGCTCCATTATCTCCCTCAATCGCTTCAACAGCTTCTTCTCCTTTCTCGATACCTGTACCTGCGTCATCCCCATTACCTCCGCCGTCACCGACTGCGTCTTTCCAAGAAAATATCGCAGATATATCAGCCTCCTGTCCTCCGCCGATAGCTCCCTCAATGCTTGACTTAACCCCAGCCGATCCGTTATCTCTCCCTCCGGCGAGGGCGTCGGTACGTCTGCCTCTGCGTTGTCCCCTCCCTCAAGATCACACGTCAAGCTTACCGGCGGCAGCGCCGCCTCCAATGCCTCGGTCACAAGCTCCGGCTCGCTGCCCGTCAGCTCCGCTAACTCCCTTACCGTCGGCTCACGGCTCTCTTTTAAAAGGAATCGCTCCCTCTCCCGCGTAAGCCGCAGCGACAGCTCCTTAAGACTCCTGCTTACCTTTACCGTCCCGCCGTCCCGGAACAGCCGCCTTATCTCTCCCAATATGACCGGCACCGCATAGGTCGAAAACCTTACTCCCCGCCCCGCATCAAACGCCTTAGCCGCCTTGATAAGCCCCAGACAGCCCGCACCGTAAAGGTCGTCATACTCAATGCCCTTGCCGCGGAAACGATTGGCACATAGGTGGACAAGTCCCACGTTCTCCTCCGTTAAACGGTCAGCTTCGGGTGTCATGTGCCGTTCTTTTGGTGCGGAGTGTGCGCAGCATCGTGACGGTGGTGCCGCGCCCCGGACTGCTCCTTACCCGAAGCGTGTCCGTAAAGCTTTCCATTATAGCAAAGCCCAGCCCAGCCCGCTCCTCATCGGGGGCAGTAGTGAAAAGAGGCTCCCGTGCCTTGCCGATGTCGCTGATGCCGCAGCCCCGGTCGGTAATGCTTATGTAAAGGCGGCAGCCCTCCAGCAGCCGCACCTCCATTTTGATCTCGCCCACTCTGTCACGGTAGGCGTGGACTATGCAGTTGGTCACAGCCTCCGATACCGCCGTTTTGATCTCGCTTATTTCATCTACAGCCGGATCAAGCGCCGATACAAAGCCCGATACCGCCAGCCTCGCAAACCTCTCGTTCTCCGAAAGGCTCGGAAAGCGCAGTATGACCCGGTTCAGTATTTTTTCCTTCGTTCTCATATCGTTAAACCTCCGATAAGGCTGCGGCGTTCGCTGCGGACTATGCTGCAAAGTCTCTGCACGCCTGCCAGCTCCATGATCTTTCTGACCTCCGGCTGCGGGTTGACCGCGATCACCGTCCCGCCAAGGTCGGTCATCAGCTTGCATCTTCCGATGATAAGCCCGATGCCCGAGCTGTCCATAAAGCTGACATCCCCGAAATCCAGTATCAGCCGCAGCGGCAGCCGCCGCATTATCTCTTCATCTACGGGCATCCTAAGCCCCTTGGCGGTGCAGTGGTCTATGTCTCCCGAAAGCTCCGCCAGCAGAGTTCTGGTCTCTGCATCGTAAAATGTTGTGACCGGCATTTTTATCCTCCCATGCATGATCTTCACCGCCCTGTTTTACAGCGGCGTAATAATAAAACCACCCCGAGCGGGAAAATTCTGTCGCTTTCGGGGAACGTCTTACCGCCTGCCGCACATTTTTCGTAGAAAACCGGGCGCTAAATTTGTGCAATATTTTTAAATAATATGTTTGCATTTTCTGCGGGAATGTTGTATAATAATATATTGTAGGTTATTATGCCCGCTGACACAGCAGGATCTCCTATCAAAACGGACGAACTAAAAGGACGATGCTTATTATGCTATATCATTTCTGGGGAAACAGCACCGATGTCCCATTCATGGCGATACTTATACTGTTCAGCGCTGTGCTGGCCTTTGTATGCTTCAAGGTGTTCGCAAGGCTCCTGCCCCGCGACCACGGGCGGGAATTTGCCGTCAACGGTGAGCTTTCACAGGGCAAGCCGCGCGGCGCCGGGATAATACTCGTGTCGGTGTTCACTGTATGCACTGCCCTGTTTTCAAAGATGAGCGTTGAAATGGTCATCAACCTCGCGCTGATCTATGCGGCTATGCTGACCGGCTTTCTCGACGATGCCGCAAGGGTGCCGTGGGGCGAGCTGAAAAAGGGTCTCCTCGATCTGGTGATCTCCGCGGGAACAGCGATCACCTTTGTGGTGAACAATTCCTCGCGGGTGGCTTTCCTCGGTACCTCCTTTGAGCTGCCGAAGGCGGTGTATGTTATACTCGCCACGGGGCTGGTGTGGCTTAGCATCAATGTTGTCAACTGCTCCGACGGCGTTGACGGCCTCTGCGGTTCGCTTTCAATGGTGTCGATATTCCTGTTCTCGAAATTCCTGCCGGGCAATCCGGGTTCGGAATTTGTTGAGCCCTCGGTAGTGATGCTGACGGTTTTGGCGGCCTATCTTTGGTTCAACTGCTCGCCCAGCATGATGCTTATGGGCGATGCCGGCTCGCGGGCGCTGGGAGTTTTCATCGCTCTGCTGGCGATGCAGTCGGGTCACCCGTTCATATTCATCCCGCTGGTGCTGGTGATGCTCCTTGACGGCGGCCTTGGGCTGGTAAAGCTGTCGGTAAGACGTGTGTTTCATTCCAAGACCTTTATGGACGGCATCCGCACACCTCTCCATGACCACGCCCGAAAGCTCAGGGGCTGGTCGGATACGCAGGTGGTCATCCGATTCGTGCTGATACAGCTTATCCTCGGACTGATCGTGGTGTATTTCGTAATGTTCACACTTAAATAATATCAGACTTTAAGGAGATAATACGTTTGAAGAAAACCGTTATCTACGCCTTGAATGTGCTGTTCATATTCTTGATCGGCGTGCTTACCTTTCGGCTGGTGTTCAAGGATCGGGCTTTGGGACAGATACTTGACGACCTTGACAAGGCGAACAAGCTGTGGCTCCTTGGGGGAGCAGTGCTGGCAGTGCTGTTTGTGGCGGGTGAGGCCGTTATAATCAGGTATATGCTGGGGCTGTTCAAGGAAAGGATACCTCTTCGGAGATGCCTTAAATACAGCTTCGTGGGCTTCTTTTTCAGCTATATAACCCCCTCCTCCTCCGGCGGACAGCCGGCGCAGATGTACTATATGAAAAAGGACGGCATCGGCCTCGGGCATTCCACGCTGACAATGCTCGTCATCACACTGACCTTCAAGGCGGTGCTGGTGGTCTTTGGCGGAGCGTTCCTGATATTCCGGCGGGAGCTGGTGCTGGAAAACACGGGCGATTACTTTTGGCTGGTGGTCACGGGCTTTATGCTCAATCTGATATATTCCGCAGGGCTGGCGTTCCTGCTGCTGAAACCAAAGGCCGCCTGTAAGCTTATAAACGGCGCGGTAAGGCTGCTGTGCAGGATAGGGCTTATCAGCCCGAAGAAGCGGCAGCGGCTGTTCCATAAGGTGGTAAGGCTGGAAAAGACCTACAGGCAGGGAGCGGAATACGTCCGTACCCACCTCGGGACGATAGCAAGAGTATTCGGCATGACCTGCGTGCAGAGGCTGTTCTTCTTCGCAGTGACATGGGTGGTGTATCAAAGCTACGGCCTTTCGGGAACAAGCTTCCTTGACATCGTCGTTATGCAGACCATGATCGCCGTGAGCGTTGAGATGCTCCCGCTGCCGGGTGCGGCTGGGATAACAGAGGCCTGCTTTATGGTGATGTTCGGCGGCATATTCGGCGAGGCGCTGGTAAGACCCGGAATGCTGTTGAGCCGCGGGCTCACCTTCTATGTGATACTCTTCCTCGGCGCCGCAGTAACACTGGGTGCGCATATCGCCGCCGCCAAAAAACAGCGTGCGGACAAACATGAAAACAAGAAGTCACGGCGGGCGGATCTGGCCGCGTGACGCAGTCAGACAGAAATAACAATGGGAGTGAAAAAAATGATCGGCTTTTATAACTATACCGTTATCCTTACTTACTTGAGCCTCTGCTCGGCGGTGTTCGGCATTACGCAGGTGTTCGAGGGGAAAGAGTCTATTGCTTTCCTCTGCCTCGTCATCTCGGGTATATGCGACCTCTTCGACGGCAAGGTCGCCCGTCACAAAAAGGACAGAACAGATCAGGAAAAGATATTCGGTATCCAGATCGACTCCCTTGCGGACCTTGTGTGCTTCGGCGTGCTGCCCGCCTGCATCGGCTATCACTACGGCTTCAACCACGGCCTCGGACTTGTGGCGGCGCTGATGATCGTCCTCTGCGGTCTTATCCGTCTGGGCTATTTCAACGTCATGGAGGAGGAACGCCAGCGTACCTCGGCCGAGAACCGCAAGGAGTATCAGGGCGTGCCTATCACCACCTCCTCAATGCTCCTGCCCCTGCTTTTCATGGGAAGATACAATATCCCCAAGGAGGCTTATCCCTATGTTTTCCAGGGCTTCATGATCGCACTCTCGATACTCTTTGTCGTTGATATCAGAGTCAAGAAGTTCTCTACAAGAGGAATCGTTATCCTCTTTACCATAGGCGCAATAATCGTCCTCGGATATCTGAAATTCGGACCCAAGGGCTAAGCGAGATCACAGAAAGGAACGGATGAATATGAAATACCGCGACAGAAAAGGCAACGAATTTGACCAGACCACCGCTCAGGACGAATTCCTCAGCAAGATGTATAACTCCCTGATCGGCAGGGCCTGTATGAAAATAACCGCGATACCGCTGTTTTCAAAGATATCCCGCCTGTTTCTTGACAGCCGGTTCTCCTCTTATTTCGTGCTGCGGTTCGCAGAGCGCAACGATATCGACATTTTCGATTACGAGAACAAGCGCTATTATTCCTTCAACGATTTCTTCACCCGGAAGATAAAGCCCGGCAGAAGGCGTATCGACAGCGGAAGGGATATCATAGTTGCTCCCTCTGACGGAAAGGTGAGCGCCTACGAGATCACGGGCTCGAATGTGTTTGTGGTGAAGAACTCCGTCTATACCGTTGAGTCACTGCTCAGAGATACAAAGCTGGCAAGGAAGTATATCGGCGGGACCGCCTTTATTATCCGCCTTACACCTGACGATTATCACAGATATATCTACTGCACCGACGGCGAAAAAAGCCACGACCGCACTATCCGCGGCAGACTGCATACGGTCAATCCCATAATCAACAAGTATATCCCCGCCTATAAGGAAAACAGCCGGGAATACTGCATGATAAGAACTGCCGGCATAGGCGACGTCATCCAAATGGAGATCGGAGCTATGTTCGTGGGCAGGATAACCAACAAGCACCCCTACGGCAGACGCACCGTCCGCAAGGGTGAGGAAAAGGGCTATTTCGAGTTCGGCGGCTCGACTATCATCCTGCTGACCGAAAAGGGGAAGATAGCCGCGGAAGAGGATCTGCTCCTCAATACCCGCGAGGGCTTTGAGACCAAGATATTACAGGGAGAAACGATCGGGCGCAAGCCCGCCGCAGAATAAAAGCGGCGGCACTGTCCGCTTTCAAAAGGGGCATAAGAACATTGATCCGGATAAGCAATTATTCTGAATTTGATAAATATCACGCCTATGACGGGAACGACCTCGGCGCTGTCTATTTCGCCGACAGGACTGTATTCAAGACCTGGTCGCCCTATGCCACGGGCGTTTATCTTAATCTGTATCTTGACGGCGAGGGTGAAAACCTTATCGAGACCGTACCTATGGAGCTGATGAGCCACGGCGTTTGGTATGTCGAGCTGATGTATCATGCCGAGGACATATATTATACCTTCACCTATGAGTTCGATAACAGGAAGCGCTTTGAAACTATCGACATCTACGCCCATGCCTGCGGCGTGAACGGACAGCGGGGCTATCTTGTGGATATGAAGCGCACCGACCCGCCGGGCTGGGAGGAAACTCCGAGGCCGGTATGCAAGTCCCCCTGCGATGCGGTGGTATATGAATGCCACGTCCGGGATTTTTCGATAGATGCCTCCTCCGGTGCCGCCCCCGAGGACAGGGGAAGATTCACCGCGTTCACCAAAGAGGGTACGCGGTATCATAACGTCACTACCGGCCTTGACCACCTAAAGGAGCTGGGCATCACCCACGTTCAGCTGCTGCCGGTGTTCGACTATGCCACAGTAGATGAGAGCAAGCCCTATAAAGCCCAGTACAACTGGGGCTATGACCCCATGAACTACAACTGCCTTGAGGGCTCGTATTCCTCCGACGCCTTTGACCCCTGCGCAAGGATAAGAGAGTTCAAGCAGCTTGTTCAGACACTGCACAGAAACGGCATAGGCGTTATCATGGACGTGGTGTATAACCACACCTATTATACCGAGGAATCAGCGTTTCAGAAGTCCTTCCCGGATTATTACTACAGGCTCGACCGCAGCGGAAGGCTCTCAAACGGCTCCGGCTGCGGGAACGAAACAGCCTCGGAGCATGCTATGTACCGCAAGTATATGATAGAGTCGCTGAAATTTCTGGCGACCGAGTATAAGCTCGACGGCTTCAGATTTGACCTTATGGGCCTGCACGACATCGAAACGGTGAATATCATCCGGGACGAGCTGAATAAGTTCGACCCTCCCCTGCTGATGTACGGCGAGGGCTGGACAGGCGGCGAATCTCCACTGCCCTCGGACAAGCTCGCTTATAAGTGGAATTCCTACAGCTTCGGCAGAGTCGGCCTCTTTAATGACAATATCCGTGACGCTATCAAGGGCGGCACCTTCAATCCATATGATATAGGCTATATCAGCGGCAACCGCAATGCGTGGGCAGTGCTGCGCCGTGGTCTGGCAGGCTCGGTAAAGCACTGGCAGCTGAATAACGCTCAGGAGGCCTGCTGGGCAGTTTCTCCCGCTCAGGCCGTGAATTACATTGAGGCTCACGATAACCATACCCTCTGGGACAAGCTCTCTATCTGCGCCAAGCATTTCTCGCGCGAGGAGCGGATCCGTATGGACAAGCTCGGAGCTGCGCTTTTCATTCTCGCTCAGGGAATGCCCTTTATCCAGCTGGGACAGGATTTCCTCCGCTCAAAGCCCCGCGTTCCAAAGAAGGGCGAGCCGGTCAACGAGGTCACTGTCGTTGATCACAACAGCTATAATTCCCCCGATTCGACAAATTCCATAAAATGGAACGAAAAGGCCGAGAATATCGACGTGTTCAATTACTATAAGGCACTTATAAGGCTTAGGCGAAATAACCCTCTCTTCCGTATGCGGACGACGGAGGATGTGGAGCATCATATGTTCTTCTATGACACCGGCGACTGCAATTTCATCGCCTACCGCCTGCAGGACGAGCACGATATGCTGATCGCGGTTTTCAATCCCTATATCGACGAGCGCCATTTCCTGCTGCCGGAGGGACGGTTCTATATCCGTCTCAATGAGCAGGGGAAAATGAACAAGTTCCCCATTGGCGGAGATGTGGTGATACCGCCTATTTCAGCAATGGTGTTCAAGAAGATCAGAGGCTCCAAAAGTTAAAGGGGCGGAGGACATACTATGAAAAGACTTACGATACTGATAGCTGCGGCGGCCTGCCTGCTCTGCGGGTGCGGCTCGTCTGACAGCAGCACTGCTCTAAGCAGGGCGCAGACAGAGGCGGCCTCTGCCGCTGCGGATTCCGGCACCGTGGATTTTCAGCACGGCGACGGCAATTACGAAAAGCTCCCCACCGGCTATTACCGCATCCCGGCGGGAACACAGCTCTATGACCGCGACGGAAATCCTGCCGCCGCTGCCGAAAGCGAAAAGCTCTGCCGCGGAGGCTGGAGCAAGAACAGCCTCGAGCTTACCATGCCCGTCGAGGACGGACAGAACGAGCTGGGCGAGAAGCAGTACCGCTACGAGAATTTCTACATCAAGGACGAGGCGGCGATGATACCCGCCAGTGTGGAGGAAGCCCGGGAGACCGTGGTGAACTACGCTCTTGAAATGAGCCGCAAGCCCAAGCAGACCTATGTTCTAAGCGGGGAATATGTGGGCGAGGACGAGACCCGCTCCGACTGCTCCGGGATGACAGAGCTGGCATATCTGCAAATAGGGCTCTATCTGGAGCATTACACCGTGGCGCAGGCCAATAACGGCGGAACTGCGGTGTTCGACAACATCGAAAGGGTCGGCGAGGATCAGGGCAACGAGGTCTATAGGGTCAAGGACGAAAGCGCAAGCCTTGACTATTCCACCCTCGAAAAGGGCGACCTGCTGTTTTTCCTCTGCCCCACCAATTCCTCCTCGGATAACGACCTTTTCACCAGCGACGGCATAGGCCACGTTGCCATGTATATCGGCGACGGACAAATGGTGCATTTCACCTCCGGTTACGGCGACACCAACCACCCCTGCCGCACCGAGGATCTTGCCGACTATGAAAGCCGCGTCCTCAAGGTGAGAAAGGCAGTAAGATACATTTATTGATAACCACAGCCCGTCAGATCAGTGCTTCCGACGGGCTTTTGTTTAAGCTGCACAGATTTTGACAATTATATTTGTGCAGTATAACGCCATAAATCTGCATAAGTTAAAACGTATATAAATCATCGAAGGATGTGAGGCTATGACCGATCGGGAATTTGACCATAGCATGGAACAGATCAGACACGGGCAGAAGGAAGGGCTAAGACGTATCTACGAGGAATACGGCACCTTTATCTACAAAACGCTGCTGTCAGTGGTGAAAAGTCCTCCGGACGCAGAGGATCTCACCTCTGATCTTTTCCTGCGGCTCTGGCAGAAGTCGGAGCAGTACAAGCGCGGGACGGGGCATAAGGCCTACCTCGCCCGCATAGCACATAATATGGCGGTGGATCATCTAAGGAGCCGCGGCAGGCTAAGCTTTACCCTCGACGACGAGGAGCAAGGCTTCGACCTGCCGGATCAGTCCCGCACGGACGATACCGCCGAAAGCAGCATCTCCTTCGATGAAGCCCTGCGCTCTCTTCCGGAGGCGGAGGGAGAGATAGTGAACCTTCATATCGGGCTGGAGCTTACCTTTAGGGAGATCGCGGAGGCGCTGAAAATGCCTATAGGCACGGTAACATGGAAATACCGCAGCGCTATTGACAGACTTAGAGAGACAGTGAAGGGAGGCACGCTTGTATGAACTACCAATTTGATGACAGAGATATAAAAATGCTTTACGAAGAAAATACGCAGCGTACTGCTCCCGATATGGATAAGCTGTGGAGCCGTATTGAAAGCGAGATCGACAAAACGGATGACGTTCAGACAACAAGAAAAATACATTCATCAAACAGAAAAAGGCAGACAAGAGCCCTTGCATCACTTGCAGCAGCCCTTGTGCTGGCCGCCGGGATAGGCATTTACGCCGCCGTAAGCTCAAGCGTTTCCAAGGACAAGAGCGGAACAAATGACACGAGGCTGGCAGGCGCGGATGAAAACCACTATACCAAGGGCGGCAGCGCCGTGACCGACGGCGGTATCGAAACAGGCGGCAGCAACAGCCTCACCGCCGAAAGCATCATCGGCAAAACATACGGTATCGGCGATGCAGCCGAAGAGATGACATCGAGCGGTGATACAGCCGCTGACGAGACCCCCGCCGTTGAAGCAGAGCAGCAGACCGCCGAGCAGAAGTCCGCTGCCGTTGCCGCCTATACAGCCGAGGAAAAGGCGCTTGTCCGCGCTGACTGCATCCTTGATGCGAGGGTCACCGGCATGGATCAGATAGGCGACCACTGCACCTACACGCTCGAGGTGGTAAAGCGCTACGACCCGGACAGCGAGACCGAGGGCGGAACGGTGAAGCTGGAGGCAGATATCCCTATCGGACTTACGGTGGGAGCCGAGTACCTTATCCCCGCCTTCGAGGACGAAAAGGGGCTGCATCCCGTGATAGTCAGCGAGCCGCAGATCATGTTCAGCGGCGACGGCAGGATAGTCTTCTCTGCCCTGTGGGACACCCTTGCAAAGGGTGCCGAGAACACCGGGGACGGCTTCCTCTCCGCCGAAGAAAGCAGGATGCAGGAGCTTGTTGCCAAGTGGAGGTCACTGAAATAAGGAGATAAACAGGCGAAAGGACGGTGCTTTGTATGAAGAACAGGCTATTGATGCTCACGCTGACGGCGGCGCTGCTCTGCGGCTGCGGCTCGGCTGAAAGCAGCGGAGGCGGCGCCGAGAACATCCCCGCAGCGGGAGCCGTCACCACGGTGACCGAGGCAGTGACCACAGTATCAGACAGCCCGGCGGCGGGAACAAGCATAAGCGTTCCGATAAAGACCGAGCCCGAGGCTCTCCGCCCCCGGAGATCCACCGACAGCATTACCGCAGGACACACAGTAAGCGACTACACCGTAACGCTGAAATGCACCGTCCGGGACAATAATATCAACACAGACTACAAGGGCGAGCTGACTGACGCAGAGCAGCTTGAAAGGGTCTGGAAAATGCTCACGGCCGCCGAGGCCGCTCCCCCGGAACGCTTTGCCGGCTATTTCAGAAACGGCGGTCAGTTTCCCTCGGTGCTGACCCTTACCCCGAAATGGGGCGGGCAGGAGGTTAGCATCTCCGGCGGCATCGGCTACTACAACGAGGGCGAGGAGGGCGGCCCGTCAATATTCGTGTTCGAGGGGTACAGCGCCCCGGACGGCGGGATATACACCATGTGCTGCACCGAGGAATACGACTCGAACTGGCTTGAGGATCTGTGCAGAGATACCGTCATCAAGCAGGACAAGGTCATCGGTCAGAGCATTGAGGACAAACAGACGATCGACACAGAGGTGATCTTCGTATCCCGAAGCACCAACTGGGCGTGGGGCGTATATGACAGTCTGACCTTTGTGGATATGAAGGGCGGTATCTACAGTCTGACCCTTTCAAGCGGCAATGACAATTACGACTATATTCCCAAGACCGTAGAGCAGCTGCTGCCGGAGCTTGACAGGATGATAAAGGACGGGAACACCCTCCCCATAAGAAAGCTGGACGCTGATGACGCCGCAGCTCTCCCGGCAATACGGGCTTTGGGCAGGGAGATATCCGGGACTGCAAAATACACAGAGGATAAGGAGATCAGCATGGATGCAGGGCAAAAGACCCTCTACCTTGTCGCTGACCGGGTCATCGAGCTGAACACCCGCGGAGATGTGGAGCATGATCTGGATGACCCCGCCGCAAGAAAGGCCGCCGAGATGTATAGTGAAATGATGTATGCAGAAAGAGAATAAACAGATCGTAAGTACAGACAACACATAAAAGAACAGCAAGGAGAAACATATATGAAACAGAGATACAAAAGACTTGCCGCCCTTGCGGCAGCTATGATGATGACCGTCAGCCTCGCATCATGCGGGTCGAAGAACGAGAGCGTTTCACAGGATATCACCGCCAAAAGCAATAACGCCGCCGGAACACAGAACGGGAGCAGGGAGTTAAGCGATGATATCACCGGTGAAGCAAATTACACCGCCGAAGCAAATGACGGTGCCGCCAAAAACGAGGCACCCGCTATGTTAGAGGCAGAGGCGGCCTATGACACCACCGCCGGAGGGCTGGATACCGCCGCCGCCGCTGCCGTCGGCGGGAATGAAACCGCACAGGAGAAATATGCTCCTATCGAGGAAAACGGCTTCAAGCTCACAAGCCGTGAGCCCCTCTCCACCTTTTCAACAGATGTAGATACCGCGTCCTATGCC
>ODAI013907765.1_pt1 | contig 11730 bp, 5 predicted proteins | sample 1539321 | NCBI WGS metagenome assembly ODAI01 (sample SAMN02144231, study PRJEB22623) | gut metagenome | biome: sheep rumen | host: Ovis aries | place: New Zealand
CCGGCCCAGTGGCTCAGTTGGTTAGAGCGCCGCCCTGTCACGGCGGAGGTCACGGGTTCGAGTCCCGTTTGGGTCGCTGGTCGGTGGGGATAATCTCCACCGACCCTTTTTCTTTGAAATCGCCGGTGTGGCGGAATAGGCAGACGCAGGGGACTTAAAATCCCCCGGAGTAACATCCGTGCCGGTTCGAGTCCGGCCACCGGCATAGAAGAAGCCCCTTGATTTGTGCGGTTCGCATAATCAAAGGGTTTTTTCTTTGTGATATATTGATATATGCAAGACAGCTCTCTGTAAGAAAGGGAAGCAATGACATATGACAAGATACTCTCCTACTGGGAAGGGAAGCACATCCGGTCCGATGCGGAACTGTCCGAAGCGCTGAATGCGTACAGCGTCTCATCTGCATATCATTCCGGAAATCTCGAAAATGAACACATCACCTTCAATGACGTTCGTGAGATCTTCATGATTTTTAATAATCCTAAGAACTCACCTTTGAAACTCACTTCTGTATTCTTCAATAACACCGCTCCCCAGTGCGCGTTTAAGAATTTTCAAATCATGTTTTAGTGCACGTATATTACTTTTATAAATAGCTTTTAATCTATATTTTTCTTTAATTTCTTCGTCCACTACCTTTACATATTTTGATTTTATTTTTTTACCTTTCTTCCATCGGATATAGTAATACGCCTTTCCGTTGATAACCTTTTCAAACAGATATCCCTTCACACCCTGTTTTTTCAGTTCTTGCATATTTGCATTTAGGTTTCTTTCGCATCTAAAGTATTCGTCCAATAATTGTTCTTCCAAAATCGAAATCTTCTTCATAAAAAGCAACCTCGTTCTTTAAAAAACCTCCTGAATTGTGCAGTTGCAATTCAGGAGGTTTTTCTTTCATCCGGCAGATGCGACTCCCTATCGGGTCAGCGCAAAACTATTTCAAACCGTTCATTTTCTTGTAAATATCCCCGCGGACTCCGGCATGCAATGTGCATATCACAACAATCTTACCGCTTATAACAGTGTAAACCACCCGGTAACCCCCGATTCTTATTCTATAATAATCGTTGTGCCTGCCTTTTATTCTTTTTACATCCACTTTCTCCGGATGGTCTCCGGCTATGAGTTCCTTTATAGAATCCTCGTACTGTTCACGAAGATCTTCATGGGTTCTTAAAAACTTGTCTGCCGCCTTTGTGTACTGAATCTCATAACTAAACTTTTTCCCCATCTGAATTCTCCGCTCACACGGTAAACTGTTTCGTCGATACAATAGTCAAATCATCGTCGGTCATTTCATTGATTTCTGACATTATATTCTCCGACTCTTCCTCAGACGCCTCCTGAACATTGACAGTCAGCCTGTAAAAAGGATCTTTTTTCAACTCGGCAATATACTCCCTGACCGCATTTTTTATCAAATCGGTGACAGACATATTGAATACACCCGCAATCTGCTTCATATCCATAATTTCGGCCTCATCCATTTTAAAATTCATCGCTTTTGTTGCCATAGTCAGCACCTCCTTATTTTCTATTACCAGTATATACCGTATTTACGATAAATACAAGCAACACCTCAAGGAGAGAAAAATGTTTTTCTATCGGCAAGCGATCTCAGCAATCTTTCTGAAAATGGGAACGTGCCCGGAAAGGCACGCTCCGCAAATATATCCCGCCTGCTTCACTTCTTTCTGCGCCTTGGGAGCTTCTTTTCTCCGCCGCTTCTCATCATAAAGACGGTCAGCGCAGCCGCCATACCGACTCCAATCCACAAAAATGCATTGCTCTCGTCCCCGGTCTTAACGACCGTCCGGGGTTTTTCCTGCTTCGGGGGCGTCTGCTGCTTCGGGGGTTCCACCGACGGTGTTATTTTCACTTCTTCCTGAATCTCTACGATCTGGTCCTTGTTGGACTCATATGTGTCCCTCGATACGACCACATCCTTGCCGCCCGTCTTAAGATAGTTTGTCTCGACAAGACCCACCTTCTTTCCCCCGAGACCGGCGGTATTGAAGGTGACCGTGATCTCCTTCTGCCCCTTCACACCTGCCGTGAATGTCTCCGTCTTTGTCACCGGCCTGCCGTCAACGACGATCGGTTTGCCGGTCTCGACGTCGTAAAGCTCCAGAACCGTCGTGATCTCCGTGCCTTCCGGATACATCTCGTAGACAAGCGTATCCCTGATGGCCGCATCATTTCCCGCGAGGATCTTCTTATCACCGTCACGTCCGTCCACTGCCGTCGTAATGATCTTCGGCAGATATACGGTCTGGCCTTCGTCCTCCGGCACGATATGCACCGCGAGAATCCTGCCCTCCTCGAACACGCCTTCCGCCGCGACGACCTTCCTACCCATGAAGGGCCGGCCATCGTACTTCACCGGGACAGTCACAGAGCCGTTCTCCGCATCCGGCGTAAACTCGGTCACAGCGTACAGCACATTGTCTGCCTCGAGGGCTTTCACGGCATCCTCATGGCTGCCGATACTGTAGTAATGCATCGCATCAAAGCCGCCCTCAGGAATGACCGTGCCGTCCTTCCGGCAGACGTGGCCGAGCTCGTCCATATAGATCGTGACGATCGGATAGGACCTGCCCGGAGTGAGGTTCTTGTAGGCGACCTCGTCATTGTTGACCACTTCCTCGTCGGCCATGGAGATATGTGCCTCAGTCTCACTGTCGGTGAGAGTCGTGCCGATCTCCGGGACCTTCACGGTCTGCTCTTCATCGTCGCGGTCCGCATGTTCGGAAATGAGAACCTCCTCTTCCGTCACGTTCCCCGCCTCATCCGTCTTCGTGACAATGAGGTAATTTTCCTCAGCTGCATACAGGCTCTTTCCTTCAAACGCCGCGGCATCAAACGGAAGCTCGACTTCGTAGCTGCCGCAAGCCGTCTCAATGAGACGCGCCGCCTCAGCTCTCACCTCGGTGACGAGCGTATCCTCCTCTGCCGTCCCGCCCTTCACAAAGAGCTTCGCGACCGTGATGACCTGCGTGCCCGGAACCATGTTCTCGTAATAGACCGTATCGATGACCTTCGCGTTCCCGCCGTCCAGCACGGAGACGAGCTTTGTGCCGTCCTTCGCATCCGCGGCCGACGTGATCAGCTTCGGTACGTAAACGGTCTGGCTCTCATCATCCCGGTCAACATGGTCGGAAATGAGTTCCTCCGTCCCGTCTTCCTTCACGATATAATTTCGCTCTGCCACATAGAGGGTATCGCCGGCAAATGCACCGGCATCGAACGGGATCTCGATCTCATAGCTGCCCTCGCCGGATACGGTCTGCCTGCTGCGGATGGTCTTCACGACTTCATCCTCTTCCGCCGTCTTTCCCTTCCTGATGAGCTCCGTCACCGTGATGATCTCGGTGCCCTCACCCATCAGTCTATAATCGACCCTGTCGATGACCGCCTGACCGTCAAACGCGCCGACCATCCTGGTCCCGGTCGCTTTGTCGGCTGCCGTCGTCAGGATCTCCGGGAACTCCTCTGTCTGGTCTTTATCCTTCGGATCGGAGTGGATCGCCAGCAGCTTCCCGTCGCCTTCATCATACAGGCCCTCAGCCGCGACGGTCTTTTTACCTTTAAAGGGCACACCGTCAAACTCAAAGTCCACAAAGAAGCTGCCGCTTCCTGCCTCCGCCGTCCTGACAGCCTCCGCATAGATCAGGTCGTTATCGGAAATGACTTTTTCGATTGCCGCCTCGCGTTCTTCCTTCTTCATCGGCTCGTCATCTTCGCCGAGGTCTTTGTCCGGCCAAAGCGCGTCGGCCGCGACGATTGCCGTGACCTCCCCCTTCGTATCGTAGGCATAGCCCTCCTCGTTCTGGAGCAGGCCGTAGAGCTTGTATTTTCTGCCCTTGATAAGGCCCATATACTTGATTTCATCCCGGAGCTTCACTTTCGGGCCCGCATAAGCGATGTGGGTCTCCGTCTTCGTGTCTGTCAGGGTCGTCGCGATGCCCGCCGGTGTGACCGTCTGGCTTTCGTTGTCACGGTCGCCCTCCGTCGCTGCCGGCACGCCGCCGATGTAGTTCTTCTCGACGACATAGACCGGCTTTCCGGCGATATCGTCCGTCAGAGCAAACTTCAGAACGACATCGTAGCTGCCCTTTGCCGTTTTCGTCGTATACGTTCCCCCGACAGATTTGATCAGGATATCATCCTCTGCCGTCTTGCCCTTCGCCCAGACTTCGGTGACCGTCTTCAGCTTCTCGCCGGCCCTGAATCCGGAGAAATTGACTGTATCCGTGATGGAGACATTGCCGACGGCCGGGATCGTCTTCTCCTTCGTTTCTGTTTCGACCGCCTTCGTGATCAGCTTCGGGATATAGATGTACTGGTCGATGGCCTCACGGTCAGTTTCGGCCGCAATCAGGACTTCCTTACCGTCAACCGTCACATAGTCTTCCTCGGTGATATAGAGTGTCTTTCCGGCGTACTTTTCTGTATTAAGAGTTACCGTAACCTCGCGGAAGCCGTCAGATGCTTCCACCGCATAAGTGTTCGTTACGGCAGCCTCCGTGATCTCCTTATCCCGGGATGCGTCCTCGCCGAGGATGAAGACACGGGTCTTTGTGGTGAGCACGAGGTCCTCCGGCATACCCGCCCAGGTGATCGTGTCCGTGACCTTCTTCGCGACCGCAGGAGATAAGTAGTGGCCGTTGTCTCCTTCCGCGACTGTCGTTAACGTCGGGAAATAAATGGTCTCGGCCTTGTCGTCATGTGCCTCATTGTGCCTAAACGTCTGGCCGTTTCCGGTCACAGAGGTCTCGACCGCGAGCACCTTACCCGCATACGCCGTGCCGTCAAGGACGAACGGGATCCCGACCGTCTGCTCGCTCCCGTCAGCCGCAACGGTCGTCGTGATCTCAGATGTGCCGTCCGCGAATGCGGCGTAAGCGCCGTCCGTCACGTTGTAGAGCTTCGTGACTGCCGTAACGTCACCGGTAAATCCGGCGATCGTCAGCGCATCCGTAAAGGCTGCGTCTTTTTCTGTAAATGCAAGACCGGATCCTGACTTCGCATTCACGACTTTCGTGGATATCTCGACAAAGCTTACGTTCTGGTTGTTGTCCGTCCTGCCGGATTCCTGCGCTACAAGGATACCCTTGCCGCCGACCGTCACGTAGATCTTCTCGTTGATGTAGACTCCGGCCCCGCCGAGCGCATCCGTATCGACGAAAAGCTTCGTATTGATCGTGCCGCTCGCCTTAATTGACGCCTCCTTGGTCGCGGCTGCAAGGACAACATCCTCCGCCGCCGTCGCGCCTTTCTTTACGGCCTCGGCGACCGCCTTGACGCTCGTGCCTTCCGGGAACCCCGCATAGGTCACCCGGTCGACGATGGTCTTTACGCCGCCGGCGGCAGCTGCCTTTCCGCCGTCAACTGTCGCCCTCGTGGATACCAGCGGGAAATAGATCTTCTCCGCCTCATCACTGAAGTCCGCGTTGTGCATCGTGGTCTCGCCGGCATTCTCAACGATCGTCACGACCGCGACCGTCCTGCCCGCAAGGGCGGATGCGTCGAGCCGGAACGGGACGTCAACTCTTGTCTCCCTGCCGTTCGCGGTGACCTTCGTCACGATCTCCGTTTTTCCGTCCGCAAACGCAAGCTGCCTGTTCGCCTCGATGTCATAGATTTTCGTGGTGACGGTGCTCTCACCCTTGTAACCCGAGAGCGTCACGCTGTCTGCAAATTCCGCATTCTTCTCCGCCAGTGCGATCTGTGTGCCGGTCCGCCCGGAGGTGACGGCGGTGATGATGTTCTTATTTCTGTCAATCTTATTGCCGAGATTGATGACCTCGCCGTCCTTCCTTGTGCCGTCGATCTTCACGGTGAAGGGAGCGACCAGGCTCATGCCCTCATTTGCGGAGGAGCGGAGCTCGGTGAAGGTGTAATCGCCGTACGGCAGAGCACCGCGCGCATCGTCAAGGTAAGTAAGGTCGGTCTCCTTCCTGCCGGAAAACCAGACACCTGCGGATGCGTCAAGCTTCGACTCGTCGAGCACGCCGCCCGCATAGGCCGCATCATTTGCGTTGGTGTTCACGGAGTGCCTGTTCGCCTCGGTCGAGAGTACACCGTTCGCGTCTGTCAGCATGACATGCTGCTCGCCGGATTTCTTATTTTTCACGAGAAATGGAATGTTTGCGAGCTTCGTGCCGGCATCATCGACCTTCGTGAAGGAGACACCGCAGCGGGAGCGCCTCTCATTTACCTTTGCCTCGAGGGTGGCGACACCGTCAACCATCACGAAACCGTCTTCCGTGCGGTAATTCTCGTTGATTGCGAATACGCCGAGGACTTTGCCTTTCTCAAAAATGTAACCGTCCGGTGCTTCGAGCTCAACGACGGAGACGGTGCCGTAGGGCAGGGTCGGCTTTCCGGAGGCAGTTATGTACAGCGGATCGCTTTCCTCTTCGATAAAAGATTTATCTTCCTTTGTTTTCAGGTTTAACCCCGCCTGATATCTGCCCTTGACAGCAATCGTCTTCACCACCCATGTCCGCATCGGCTCTGCCGGAAGCGTGTCCTCCGTGTATGTGCCGTTGTAATAGTTGATGGCAAACTTCGCGTCGGCAAGGGATCTTATCTCTTCGCCTTCCGCGTCCGTCTTGTCGATGACAATGGAAATCGGGTCGTTCTTCAGCGGCTCGCGGCACTCAGCTTCAACCGGCTTCCCGCCTTTGATGGTTTCCTCCGTGACGGCTGCCTTGTACGGATGCTTTTCTGTAAAAGAGTTCACCGGCAATCCGAATCCCGGGGATGCCTTTTTCTCGATAATGTAGTAATCGCCGATGGAAAGGCCGCGAAGGACCTCCGTCCTGCCCTCCGCGTCGGTCGTCAGGATTCCGCCTTCGACGAGCTTCGTGCAGGCTTTGTCGGAATAGACCTCAAAGACCGCGCCTTTAAGGGAGAAGCAGTCGTTGCCGGCCGTGATCTCCCTTGCGGACTCCTCCGGCTGTTTGATGACCTGCAGGGAACCCGTGGGGACCGGTTCGTCTACGGTCTCAACGTGACGATTTTCCCAGCCCTTTTTCAGGCCCGTGATCTTGAAAGGTTCCTCAATGGGCTCATAACCGGCCGGAGCCTTTACTTCCTTTACCCACAGATAATCGAAGATCGGCACCCGGACGCTGTCCGTAGCGCCGTTTTCATGGGTTGTCAGTGTACCGATGGGTCCTGTAAGATTTCCTTTTCCGTCGTACCACTTGTAAAGTTTGAATTCGGCACCGCCGAGGCTTGCCTTATATCCCGGCTCCGCAGCTCTCTTTACGATCAGCAGCCAGGCGGACTCCATGTGGTCAGTGGAGGTCACGATCGCCGGATTGGAGGCCTTGTTATTTTCCCCGACCTTTACGGTGTGCACCTGTGTATCGACCGTCAGGTTCGGATTTACATACGATGTACCCGCATCTTCCCTGACGTAGTATGTCCCGACAGGGAGCGTGATCACGTTGGAAAATGCAGTGTAATAGCCGTCCTCCCAGGCCTCGCCGTATCCGTTCGCCTCATTCATGGTGACAGAGCCGGCCTTCTTCGTGCAGGCTGCGTCGCTGTACACATTGTAAATAATACCCTTCGGGGAGTATTTGCCTCCGATGTAGATCTTCGCGTACCCCCCTTCCGGAGCGGCGTTTGCCCAGTTATCTTTCGGACGGACGAGCTTTTTTACCTGAAGACTACCTTCGGGATTATAGGACCAGTACATAAATGACTGAGACCGTTCGGTTGTAGACGGAATCAGGAAGACGCGGAAGCCTGCCGGAACGTTCGCCTGCGCGTAGGCGGTATCCACAATGTCCTGTACCGTCCCGATTGCGGAGGCAAATATCCCCGTCGCTCCGATTGCCCAGAGGGAATTCGGGCCGCCGTAACCGATGTTGTTTTTCATGTCGTTGAAGGCTTTTGAGACGATGACATGAGAGTATGCGTACGCGAGATTGTCCTGTGTCGTCGGCGGGTTGGTCTGCCTGACACGGTCCGCATTAACCCAGGCCATGAGCTTGTCATAGACCGCCTGTCCGCTCTTGCCGCCCGGGGCGCCGTACGTGAAATACATCACCTTCCTGATGTTCGCGCCCCATCCGTTGAAGCTGCTGTCGGTGATCTCGTAGGCGTTCCTGTTCGAAGGGGCCGTCACGCCGACATACTCCGGCTCCACGCAGTAGGCTGTATAGGTCTTTCCGTTCTGCGTGACAGTGTACTGCTGCGTGCCCGCTCCGACGCCGCCGCTGGACTGGGAGTTGAAGTAGGGACTGTATGCACCCGGATTCACCGTGACGCTGCCGACACCGGCAAGCTGTGAGACAAGGCCGGAATCAACGGAGCCGACGATGTAAGGAGTCTCTTCGGAGCCGTCGAGTCCCTCAAGGGGTTCGGGCGTCTCCTCTTCCGCATCGGCTTCCTTCTCCTCACTCTGGGCCGGTTCCGCGTCTTCCGCATCTTCCGCTTCCCCGGAAGCTTCTGTCTCCCGGATCGCCTCAGCGTTTGCTTCTGCCGCTTCTGCATCCTCTTCCGCCGCACTCTCATCGGCAGCTTCCTCTTCCGCTGCACGCTCATCGACAGCTTCCTCCGCTGCACCCTCACCGGCTGCTTCTTCCGCGCCGCTGTCGATCTGTTCGGCGTATTCCCCGGCTTCAAAACCTTCCCCGGAAGTCTCCTCCTCCGCGGTGACTTCTTCATCACTCTCCTCCGCCTCGGGAGCCGTGACGCTCTCCTCGGTCACAGCCGCCTCCGGCTCGGGTACCTGCTCATCCGCCGGCACAATCTCCGCCTCGATCGAATCTTCGAGCGAAATGTCAGCACTGCCGGCCCCGGCCGCTTCGGCTCCGGCCGCCGGCTCAATGTCCGCGGCAGTCTTGGCGGAAGCTGCCGCCGACGCAAACTGAAATGTCAGAATGACCGCAATTACGAGAGCCATGCTCCTTTTAGCGAGATCGATACGTTTTTTTCTCATTTTTCTAATCTCCTTAAATGTTCTGTCTGCATGCTGCTTTTGGTCAGGGATCACACGGACGGGCTTCTCGTGTTGTACTTTCGGATTTTCCGCATATCTTTCTCCTTTCGGCCTGTTTTTTTGTATAAAAAAGGATGCGGGAGCCCGCAGCTCCTGCATCCTGTCCAATCCTCTTATTATTTTTTCTGCGGCATTCCTTATGCCGGCCATGTCTCGCCGCAGCTTATGCATCTGGTCTCGGTATGGGTCTCCGCCTCATGATGAACGACCTCCGCCTCGTGATGAACGATCTCTGCCTCGTGATGCACAACCTCTGCCTCGTGACGGACAACTTCGGTGACCGCCTCATGCCGGATGGTACCCACCTGCACCGGTTCGACGCTGTATCTGGCTCCTCCTTCTGAAAAATGAACATCTACACAATGTATCTCCATCTCACTCCCGTCCTCGCTCACATACCCGCATTTGGCGCAGACATAGAATTCATCATACACCGGCTCATCCCACGCAGGCTCCAGCTCCACCGTTTCGTCGTAAGCTTCCCTCACGGTCTCATCCCACGCTTCCCTGACCGTCTCGTCCCACGCTTCTCTGACGGTCTCATCCCAGGTAGGCCTGTCAACGACCGTGATCGTCTCCCAGGTGTGCACGTGGGCCGGAACCACCGTCGGCACCTTTGTCGGGGATGCCGTCGCCCCCGGAGCGGCTGTCGGAGCCTTCGTCGGAGCGGCCGTCGGTCTCGGAACGGCTGTCGGGACCTTCGTCGGCTCGGCCGTCGGTCTCGGAACGGCTGTCGGGACCTTCGCCGGCGCGGCCGTCGCCCTCGGAGCGGCTGTCGGAGCTTTCGTCGGCGCCGCCTCTCCCGCAGACTCAGCTGTCCTCGGAGTGGCTGCCGCACTCAAACCGCCCTTCGTCGGTTCAGCCCTGCTCTCCGCACGGGTCGTCTTGCTCCCGGTCTTGTCCGCCGCCTTACTCTCCGCCTTCTCTTCCGGCCTGCTCCCGGATTTACTCTCGTCTTTTCCGACCGCCCTGCTCTCCGCGCTCTCATCTATTGCCGCCGACCTGCCGGAAGACATATCCTCCCCCGCCGCTGAATTGCCCGAGACGCTCAGATCCGATACGGACTCAAACTCATCCCCCGGCACACCCGCATCGTCTCCTGCCGCCCCGCCTCTGCCGCAGAATGCAATTCCCGCCGCTGTTCCGAGCAAGAATAATGCCGTGAGTATCGCTGCCACTTTCTTTTTTGTCATTTTCGGCCTCCTTCAATCTGTCATTTACGGCACGCAAAAGAGCCGCCCACAAGGCGGCTCTTTCAGATTCTCTTTATTAGATTTTCACAACTATACAATACCACCTCAAGGAAAAACGGTCAAGCACGTTTTTCGGATTCGGCAGCATTTTCACTTTTTCTTTCCAAAACGGTTCAGGCCGATAAGAGCCCCTGCCGCCGCGACAAGGATCACGATCCACAGGATCGGGTTGCTGGAATCCCCGGTTGACGGGCTTCCCTTGGCGGGCGAGGCCGGCTTATTTGCCTTAGAGGCCGCGGGCGCTGTCGACGGCGCAGGTTTCGTGGACGGCACAGGCGTCGCGGCCGAAGCGGAGCCTGCTGCCCTGACGGTCAGAGTCGTCTCCGCCTTCCCGTCGTCAAAATTCACGAGAACCGCATGGGTCCCGGCGCTGAGCGTCTCAAGATAGGAGGTCTTAAGCGTGATCACCGTGCTTCCGGACTTCGCCTCGTAATTTGCCGGCGGGACAATTGCATTGTCGATCCGAAGCTCCGTAAAATGGCTGAAGCAGGACGCATCGTCCGCACTCCTCTTCACGGTAATGACTACCGGCGAGGTGCTGCCTTTGGTCCATCCCGCATTCGCTCCCGAGACGATGCTGTACTCTATCGGGGCGGCCGGAGTGACCTTTTCAAGAACCTTCCGCTCAACCTCACCGCACTCTGTGCAGATGCGCTCCGCCGTGCCGGTCCCGGTCTCCGTGGGCGCCTTGACCGTGGTCCACTCACCGAAGCTGTGGCCGGCCGCCTTGATGACAAGGTCGTCTTCCGTCAGTTCATTTTCCCCGTTCGGATCCGCAAATATCTTTCCGCACCCGGCACAGATATAGTGCTCTTTTCGGCCGTCCTTTACACAGGATTCCTTCTCGGCCGGGACAAGGGTGAGTTCATGAGTATGCGCTTCTTCGGCGGGAAGCGGCAGGATATAATACGTCACGTTGAGATACCTGCCTTCATCGTAGCAGCCCACATAGGTATAATATTCCTCGTATGTATTGACTTCCTCCTCTTTTCCGTTGATAAAGGTGGGCCCAGAGAAATCCGAAGCGTCGGGATCCTCAAAATCATGTATAAAACGGGTATCATCGGAGTCCGTAAGGAGCCTGAAGCTGACTATGTAGACGGCGTCTTCCACTGTCTCCGGCGCATCATCATAATCCTCTGTAAAGAACGAAACTTCATCCACATGGTAGCCGCAGCCGTCCCTGACCGTCGGCTTTTTGAAAGGCTCGCCCACATGCGGAATGGGTATGGTGATGTCCACCGTGTCGATCACCCGGTACCATTTCGCATGAAGGACGATATCGCTCTCCGCGGTCAGCGTATCCCAGGCCTGACCGTCCTCCGTGAACCATTCCACGAATTTCCAGGTCACATCCTGATCGGTGACCATGTCGTATTTTTCGGGCACGAGAACATACTTAAGCTGAGAGCCGGCGTTTACGATGACCGATTCCGGCGTCTTTGTGTGGCC
>ODAI010142279.1_pt1 | contig 11729 bp, 9 predicted proteins | sample 1539321 | NCBI WGS metagenome assembly ODAI01 (sample SAMN02144231, study PRJEB22623) | gut metagenome | biome: sheep rumen | host: Ovis aries | place: New Zealand
GAAGGTACATCCGAAGTTCAGCGTATGGTCATCTCCGGCTCCATGCTGAGATAATCAGAACCTGGTTTGATCACCGAGTATAGTTTGATTGATAAACAAAGGAGAATGACACATGAAAGTCGTAGTATGCGTAAAGCAGGTTCCCGATACAAAGGGCGGCGTTAAGTTCAAACCCGATGGAACACTTGACAGAGCTGCAATGCTTGCCATCATGAACCCCGATGACAAGGCTGGTCTGGAAGCAGCACTGAGATTAAAAGATGAGTATGGCGCAGAGGTCACAGTTCTGACCATGGGCCTTCCCAAGGCTGATGCAGTCCTTCGTGAAGCATTCGCCATGGGCGCAGACAAGGGCATCCTTGTAACCGACAGAGTACTGGGCGGTGCCGATACATGGGCAACCTCTTCCACAATCGCAGGCGCTCTCAGAAACCTTGATTATGACCTGGTCATCACCGGCCGTCAGGCCATCGATGGTGATACCGCACAGGTCGGCCCTCAGATTTCCGAGCATCTGGGCCTCCCTGTTATTTCCTATGCGGAAGAGCTCAAGGTAGAAGGCGACAGCGTGATCGTCAAGCGTCAGTTTGAAGACAGATATCACATCGTGAAAGCGAAGATGCCCTGCCTGGTCACTGCACTTTCCGAGTTAAATGAGCCCCGTTATATGACACCCGGCGGCATTTTCGACGCGTTCGAAAAAGAAGTTACCGTTTGGGGCAGAGCAGATCTGAAGGATGTTGAGGACAGCAACCTTGGTCTGAAGGGTTCACCTACCCAGATCGCAAAGGCTTCCGATAAGGTCGCTAAGGGCGCCGGCACAAAGTACACGCCCGACAGTGATGAAGAAGGCGCACAGATCGTATTCGATATTCTCAAAGAGAAGCACTACATCTGATAGAAGGAAGGATCCCCCGGCTGCGCGCTGCGGCCGGCAGGGAGCATTAACAAAGAAAGTTATAAAAGCGCTTTAAGCGCGGAACGGAGAAGAAACATGTCTTTAGAAGAATATAAAGGAGTATTTATCTTCGCTCAGCAGGTAGACAATGAGATCACACCGGTCGCATTAGAGCTTCTCGGCAAAGCGAAAGAACTGGCATCCAGCCTGGAGACCAAGGAAGTTACAGCAGTCCTGATCGGTTACGAAGTCGGCGGTCTGGTAGACAGACTGGCACGCTACGGCGCTGACAGAGTTATCGTTGTTGACGATCCCGCTCTGAAAGACTACAGGACCGAGCCTTACACCCAGGCTCTGACAGCTGTCATCAAAGAGTTCAAGCCTGAAATCCTTCTGGTAGGCGCTACCGCCATCGGCCGTGACCTCGGCCCCCGTGTATCCTCCAGGATCCACACAGGTCTGACTGCAGACTGCACAAAGCTGGACATCGGTGATTTCCCGCTCAACAACCCCACCAAGTTCAATCTGCTGCTCATGACCCGTCCTGCATTCGGCGGCAACACCATTGCCACCATCGCCTGCCCTGACTTCCGTCCTCAGATGGCGACTGTCCGTCCCGGCGTTATGCAGAAGATCGCTCCCATCGAAGGCGCCAAGGCAGAAGTTGTCAACTTCGACGCCGGCATCGTTGAGAATGACAAATATACCCAGATCCTTGAGATCATCAAAGAGAAGAAGTCCGTTGCTGACATCAGCGCAGCCAAGATCCTTGTATCCGGCGGCCGTGGCGTTGGCAGCCCTGAGAACTTCAAGATCCTGGATGACCTGGCAGAGGTCATCGGCGGCACAGTTTCCTGCTCTCGTGCGGTCGTAGATTCCGGCTGGAAGCCCAAGGATCTGCAGGTCGGCCAGACAGGTCAGACTGTACGTCCCCAGATTTACTTCGCCATCGGTATCTCCGGTGCCATCCAGCACGTAGCCGGCATGGAAGAGTCCGATCTGATCATCGCGATCAACAAAGATGAGAACGCTCCTATCTTTGATGTTGCTGATATCGGTATCGTCGGCGACCTCAACAAGGTCGTTCCCGCTCTGACCAAGAAGATCGCTGCGGATCTGGAAGCAAAGAAGTGATCTGCGCTTTAGAAAGAATATAAGTTCTGCGAAAGCAGAAGGGAGAGAGCCGCGGCTCTCTCCCTTTTTTATTGTTTATTTTTGGATTCCCTGTTTTTGGAAGCCCCTGCCTATCGCCCGATCCGCCTGACCAGGTAAGGGATGGCTGTCTCGAAATCTACGCCATACCAGTTGTATCCCGGATTGGCGGTGGTGGCCCGGATGCATTCCAGAGTATAGTCCACCGCAATGGCCATGGATTCCTCCAGTCCTTTTCCAATCGTCATGCCGCCGGCCATGCAGCTGGCGAATATATCTCCGGTCCCGTGGAATTTCACGGGCAGCTTTTCGTTATAGTACTCATAGAAGATATTGTCCCTGCTGTCATAGATCATGGCGCCCAGGCGGTCCGGGTCCGGGGATACGCCGGTCAGCATGGAATAACGGGCGCCCAGCTCTGCCAGCCTGCGCAGCATATCCTGGATATAGGTCCTGCCGCCTTCCGGAAGGTAGGGACTGTGCGTCATCAGGGCAGCCTCCGTCAGGTTGGGCATGATCAGATCCGCTTCCCCGCAGAGCCTGGCCATTTCATCCGCGAATTCCTGTGAAAATCCTTTATAGAGGCTGCCGTTGTCCGCCATGGCAGGATCGACGATATGCAGGGTCTCCGGGCCGGAAAATTCCTTCCAGGTACGCCGGACCAGGTCGATCTGCTCCCGGGAGCCCAGATAGCCGCTGTAGACGGCGTCAAAGGAAAAACCTTCCTTTTTCCAGTGGTCCAGGATGCCCCCGATATCAGAGGTCAGGTCCCGGAAGGTAAAACCGTCAAAAGCGGTATGGGTGGACAGGACAGCGGTCGGAATCACAGCCGTTTCAATGCCCATGGCGGATAAAATGGGCAGGGCAACCGTCAGCGAGCACTTGCCGATGCATGAGATATCCTGAATTGTCGCGATTTTTTTCATAACTGCCTCCTTTTTATGAATCTGCAGTTACTGTAACAGCAAACTGGTCATATTGCAAATGCCAGAACCGGCAAAGTTTTTATAGCCAGATTTCAGACGGCACGTAGGACGGGGAATTCGACGGATTTTGTCAGATTTCCGCAGAAACCGGCCCCTGTTTGTAGTATGATAGTTATGACGGTCCGCCCTGACCGGCGGATCCCGGGAGGATTTATGGCAAAGAAACAGACAGATACAAAAACCAATGCCATGCGCATTCTGGAACGGGAAAATATTCCCTTCACCAGCCAGTCTTATGAAGTGACCGATGACTTTATTGACGGAATTCATACGGCAGACCGGCTGGGGCTGCCCCATGAACAGGTCTTCAAGACCCTGGTCACCCTGGGGGCGGACAGAGACCATTATGTCTTTGTCATTCCCATTGAGGAGGAGTTGGACTTCAAAAAATGCGCCCGGTCGGTCGGCGTGAAATCGGTACAGATGATCCATGTAAAGGAGCTCTTTGACCTGACCGGTTATGTCCGGGGCGGCTGTACCGCCATCGGCATGAAAAAGAACTTCGTGACCCGGCTGGATGAGACAGCCATGCTCTTTGATGAGATCTATATCAGCGGCGGAAGGATCGGCTGCCAGATCCGTCTGCGGCCGGACGATTTCCTGAAGGCGGCCTGGCAGGCGGAATACGCGGACCTGACCCGGGAATAAAAGCTGACCCCGACAGAGACACCTGCGGCATACGCAGACCTGATTCGGGAATAAATACCGGATCCGGCAGAGGCACCTGCGGCATACATACGCAGACCTGCCCGGGAATAAATACCGGATCCGGCAGAGGCACCTGCGGCATACATATGCAGACCTGCCCCGGGAATAAAACATGAACCCGACAGAGAAGCCTGCGGAAAACACGGACCTGATTCGGACAGGATAGCGGACCGGGGTCCGGCGGATGGGAGATAGATTCATAAAAAGTTTACTGGATTTCTGTGCCCGCGGGATGTATGATGTTAATAAATTAACAATATAACCATTCTTTTAATTGGAGGTAAATCATTATGGCAAGAAAAGTAGTACTGGCAGGCGCCTGCAGAACAGCCATCGGTACCATGGGCGGAAGCCTGAGCGGCGTTCCCGCTCCGGATCTGGGCACCATCGTTATTAAAGAGGCACTGAAGAGAACAGGCATCCAGCCCGACATGGTCGACGAAGTGTACATGGGCTGTGTCATCCAGGCCGGCCTGGGCCAGAACCCTGCCAGACAGGCAGCTGTCAACGCGGGCATTCCGGTGGAAGTTCCTGCCACTACCATCAACGTACTTTGCGGCTCCGGCCTGCACTGCGTCAACCTGGCAGCCAAGCTGATCAGCATGGGCGATGCGGATATCATCGTCGCGGGCGGCATGGAGAATATGTCCAAGGCGCCTTACCTGTTGTACGGCGGCAGATACGGCTATCGTATGGGTTCTGCCCAGATCGATGACGCCATGATCCGTGACGCCCTGACAGACGCATTCGGCGGCTATCATATGGGTATTACCGCAGAGAACATCTGTGACGAGTGGGGCCTGACCAGAGAGCAGCTCGATGAGTTTGCCGCATGGTCCCAGAACAAGGCGGAGGCAGCCATTGCCGCCGGCAAGTTCAAAGACGAGATCGTTCCCGTAGAAGTCAAACAGAAAAAGAAGACCTTCATTTTTGATACAGACGAAGGCCCCCGCAAGGGCGTGACCGCGGAAGGCATCTCCAAGCTGCGTCCCGCTTTCAAGAAAGACGGCAAGGTCACGGCAGGCAACGCTTCCGGCATCAATGACGCGGCAGCTGCCATCATCGTCATGAGTGAAGAGAAGGCCAAAGAGCTGGGCGTTACGCCCATGGCAACCTGGATCGGCGGCGAGCTGGCAGGCTGCAGACCTGACATCATGGGTATCGGCCCTGTTTACGCAACCCGTAAGGTCATGGAGAAGACCGGCTATTCCATCAATGATTTCGACCTGATCGAGGCCAATGAAGCGTTTGCGGCCCAGTCCGTAGCCGTTGCCCATGATCTGGCATGGAACAATGACATCCTCAATGTCAACGGCGGCGCCATTGCCCTGGGCCATCCCGTAGGCGCGTCCGGATGCCGTATCCTGGTCACCCTGCTGTATGAAATGCAGAGAAGAGACGCCAAGAAGGGGCTTGCCACCCTCTGCGTAGGCGGCGGTATGGGCTGCGCGGCCATCGTTGAGAGAGACTGATCCATAACACCCGTGAACCAGGGGGAGACAGACCCCCTGGTTCTTTTTTTTCGGGAGGAATCTAACTCCCTGGTTCATTCGGCAGACAGAAACAAGGAAAAGCGAAAACTGTCTGCCAAAGGCAGCTGAAGGCGGCAGACAGAAACAAGGAAAAGCGAAAACTGTCTGCCAAAAGCAAGTTGAAGGCGGCAGACTAGAAGGAGTAAATCACATAAGAGCACAAAAAAAGGAAGGATTTTCATCCTTCCTTAAATGTTGGTGACAAGATTCGAACTCGCGACCTTCTGGTCCGTAGCCAGACGCTCTATCCAGCTGAGCTACACCAACTCATCAGCGGTTTCCCGCGGAACATTCTATATTGTATTACCGGAATAGGGATTTGTCAACAGGAAATTTTAAAAAATGGTTGAATGCTTGACACAGGAAATTAAAAAAATGCCTGCCGCAGGAAAAATAGTAAAAATGCCTGCCGCAGGAAAAAACAGTAAGAAGTCTGCCGCAGGAAAATTAAAAAAATGGCCGGCCCGCAATGATCCTGCAGGGTACGGAAGAAATCGCTGTCCGGATGCCGGAGAGATTTGAGGTGTCTAAGCAGGCGGAGGCCGGATCTGCGCGTCTTTGCCTGTTTTGCCAATCTTTCCTGCCGGCGGTATCATAATAGTATAAGGAAAAGGCAGTCGGCGCCTGCCGAGGCCGGCATAAGAAAGGAGAGTACCATGGCGACAATCAAAGATATCAGTCTATACTGCGGGGTGTCGGCGTCTACCGTCAGCAAGGCCCTGCACGGCTACCCGGACATCAGCGAGGAAACATCTTCCAGGATCCTTGAAGCGGCTGCCAGGCTGGGATACAGCCCCAGGCCGCCGCAGAAATGCAGGCACAGGAGCTTTCATGTAGGAGTCATCTGCAGCGGGGGTACAGAACTGCTGCTGGAGAACCGCCAGTTCCTGGAAACATACAGCGCCCTGTCCCGGACCTTTCTGTCAGAAGGATATGACGTGACGCTGCTGGGGAGCGCGCTGCCGGGAGACAAAAATCTGTCCCTGTCCGCCAGATACAAACTCAGGGAGCTGGACGGGATCTGCGTATACGGCGCCATTTCCCCGGATCTGGATACCATGCAGCTGGCGGAAATGGAGGTGCCACTTGTCACGGTCCATACGACTATCGGCAGAAAAGCGTCGGTCCTGACGGATGAAGAGGGCGGAATGGCCATGCTGATGGACTATCTGGACCGTATGGGATACCGGCGGCCGGCCTGTATCAGCAGCCAGGAGTTCAGCGGCAGCCAGATCGTCCGGGCTGCTTTCCGCAAGGAAGCCATCCGCCGCCGTTTCTTCTTCTCTGAGCACTATCTGCTGGAAGGGAGCTTTTACCGGACCTCTTCGGCAGAAGAGTGCACAGGAGCCCTTCTGTCCATGTCCGAACCTCCGGACTGTATTATTTATCCGGATGAGGCGGCGGCGGAAAAAGGCATGGAGGCCGCGGTCAGAAAAGGCTTCTCTGTTCCCGGGGACCTGGCTGTTGTTTCGCTGACAGACGGGGGCAGCCTGCTGGGACAGGACAGAATCCTGACCGGCCTCCTTTCCGATCATACAAAGACCGGCGCCATGGCCGCCAGAGCCCTTCTGGACCAGATCAGCCGGTTTGAGACCTATATCCCTTCCCGTCTGGTCCTGCAGAACCGGCTGATGGAGGGCACCACACTGACCGCCCGGTCCGTGTCCGGCTGAAATCCCAGCCTGTTTTTCCGCTTTTTCCCTTTTTCTGAGTATTTTCTTTAGCGGAATCTGTTCTTATAAAAATGCCGGTTCCGGCAAAAAACTCCCATTTATTTTATTAAAATTTAATAAACATTTTCATACGGCCATATATAGGATGAATCCCTGTTCCCTTATTGACATCGGGGCTTTATGCGAGTAAGATTGATTTGCTTTATGTAGCCTGCTACATATAAATAAGGAAATCGGATCTGACAGGAGGATGGTATGGGGTTCTGCCGCCATGATATTCAGGAGGAGCCGCTGGGCTATAAACTCAAAAAAGTCAATAAGCTGTTTGAACAGCAGATCAATGATGTCATGAAAAAATCGGACATGACATTCTCGCAGATCGCTGTCCTGCATTACCTTCTGATCAGTGAAGACCATGAGGTCACACTGAAAGAGCTGGGAGAAGCCCTGCAGATCACCCACCCTACATGCATCGGCCTGGTCAGGCGCCTGCAGGAAAAGGAGCTGGTGACCAGTGTCGTCAATCCCGGCAATAAGCGTTTCCGCAATGTGGTCGCGACAGACCAGGCACGTGAACTGGTCACATGCGGTCATGAATGGATCCACCGCCTGCAGGAGCAGATGGTCAAAGGCTTTACCCGGGAGGAGACGGCCCGCTTTACCAAAGATCTGGACAGGATCTATGACAATCTGAAGCAGCTGGAGCAGGAACAGACAGAAGCAGAGAAACGGGAGGAGACGGAAGAATGCTGAAGACGCTGCTGGCGCAGGTAAAGGAGTTTAAACTGCCTTCCATACTGACGCCATTATTTATGATACTGGAAGTAATCTGTGAGATGATCATCCCTGTCCTGATGGGAAATATCGTCGATTACGGAATCAACGGCGGCAATATGCCCTATATACTGGCGACGGGCGGCAAGATGATCGCGGTGGCCCTGATCGGCCTTTTCTGCGGTATCATGGGCGGCTATTTCGGCGCCATGGCTTCCGCGGGCTTTGCCAGGAACCTGCGCAAGGCCATGTTCGACAATATACAGACCTTTTCATTTGCCAACATTGACCGTTTTTCCACTTCCGGCCTGGTCACCAGGCTGACAACGGATGTGACCAACCTGCAGAACGCCTACCAGATGATCCTGCGTATGGCCATGCGGGCTCCCATGTCCATGATCGTAGCCATGGCCATGTCCTTTATCATCAGCCCCAGGATCGCGGTGATCTATCTGGTCGCGGTGGCTGTCCTGGCGGCTTTTATGGCCTTTATGATGTCCAGGACCCATCAGTATTTCCGCCAGGTCTTCGAGAAATACGATGCCCTCAATGAGAGCGTCCAGGAGAATGTCACTTCCATCCGCGTGGTCAAGGCCTTTGTCCGGGAGGATTATGAAAAGGACAAATTTGCCCGGGCGGCCGGAAATATCTTCAAAATGTTCGTCAAGGCGGAGAACAACATGGTCACGGTCATGCCGGTCATGCAGGGTGTCGTCTACATCTGTATCCTGCTGATCAGCTGGACAGGCGCCCATATGATCATAGCCGAGACGCTGACCACCGGTAACCTGATGAGCCTGCTGACCTACTGTATGAATATCCTGATGAACCTGATGATGGTCTCCATGGTCATCATTATGATCACCATGTCCAGCGCCAGTGCCAACCGTATCGCGGAAGTCATCAATGAGGAGAGCAGCCTGCGCAATCCCGAAAATCCGGTCACGGAAGTCCGGGACGGCAGCATCGAATTTGATCATGTCTGCTTTTCCTACCGCCAGGATGCGGGCGAGCCGGTCCTCAAGGATATCAACCTGCAGATCCGGTCCGGGGAATCGGTCGGCATCATCGGCGGCACCGGCTCCGCCAAATCCAGCCTGGTCAACCTGATCAGCCGCCTCTATGATGTGACGGAAGGCAGTGTCCGGGTGGGAGGTCTGGATGTCCGGGATTATGATATGGAAGCCCTGCGCAACCAGGTCTCTGTTGTCCTGCAGAAGAATGTCCTGTTCAGCGGGACCATTTATGACAACCTGCGCTGGGGCAATCCTGACGCCACCGAAGAGGAATGCCGGGAAGCCTGCCGGCTGGCCTGCGCCGATGAGTTCATTGACCGCCTGCCCGACGGCTATAACACCTATATTGAACAGGGCGGCACCAATGTGTCCGGCGGCCAGAAGCAGCGTCTCTGCATTGCCAGGGCCCTGCTCAAGAATCCCCGGATCCTGATCCTGGATGATTCCACCAGCGCCTGCGATACCGCTACGGACGCCAAAATCCACCATGCCTTTGATACGAAGATCCCGGATACCACCAAGCTGATCATCGCCCAGCGGATCTCCAGCGTACAGCACTGTGACAGGGTCATCGTCATGGAAGACGGCCAGGTGGACGGCTTTGATACGCCTGACAGCCTGCTGCAGAACAACGCCATTTACCGGGAGGTCTATGAATCCCAGACCGGCGGCAACGGCGATTTCGACCAGTAAGAAAGGAGGAGGCCCATGGCACAGGAAGCAAAAGAAAAGGAATATAAAGGACCCGGCAGCCGCCGCAGGGGCGGCCCCCGGCCCAAAGTCGAGAACCCGGGCCTGCTCATGAAGCGGACGCTCAGCTATGTTCTGAAATATTATAAATTTCATATGGCCGCTGTCCTTGCCTGCATCGTGATCTCGGTGCTGGCCAATGTCAGAGGCACCATGTTCACGAGGACCCTGATCGACGCCTACATTACCCCGATGATCGGACAGGCCGATCCCGATTACAGTCCCCTGGCGGGCGCCATCCTCCGGGTCGCCGGTTTTTATCTGATCGGCGTACTGGCCGCGTTCACCCAGTCCAGGATCATGATCCAGGTCAGCCAGGGAACCCTGCGGCGTCTGCGGACCGAGCTTTTCAACCATATGGAAAGCCTGCCCATCAAGTATTTTGATACCCACGCCCACGGGGATATCATGTCCGTTTATACCAATGATATCGATACCCTGCGGCAGATGGTCAGCCAGAGTATCCCTCAGCTCTTCAACAGCACTATCACCATTGTCAGTATTTTTTCCATGATGGTGGTCCTGAATCTCCCCCTGACCTTTGTTACCCTGGCCATGATCGGCCTGATGCTGTTCCTGACCGTCAAGGTGACTTCCCTGTCCGGCAGGAACTTCGTGGCCCAGCAGAAGAACCTGGGTAAACTCAACGGATTCATTGAGGAAATGATGGCCGGCCAGAAGGTCGTCAAGGTCTTCTGCCATGAGCAGCAGAACATCAGGGACTTTGATGAACTGAATGAGAATCTCTACCAGAGCGCTTTCAAGGCGAACGCCTATTCCAACATCATCGGCCCCATCAATGCCCAGATGGGCAACCTGAATTACGTTGTCACGGCCACGGTGGGCGGCCTGATGGCCCTCAACCAGTTCGTCGGCTTTACGGTGGGCGCCCTGGCCAGTTTCCTGACCTTTACCAAGAATATCGGCATGCCGATCAACCAGGTCTCCATGCAGTTCAACAGTATCATCATGGCTCTGGCGGGCGCGGAGCGTATTTTCCGCCTGCTGGATGAAAAGCCCGAGACAGACGAGGGTTACGTCATGCTGGTCAACTGTAAATATGAGGACGGGCAGATCGTCGAGACCGATGAGCATACCGGCCGCTGGGCCTGGAAACATCATCACCAGGCCACCGATACGACGGATTATAAGCCCCTGGAGGGCGATGTCACCTTTAACGGGGTGGATTTCGGCTACACGGATGACAAGATGGTCCTGCATGATATCTGGCTGCACGCGAAACCCGGCATGAAAATTGCCCTGGTCGGTTCCACCGGCGCCGGCAAGACGACCATCACCAACCTGATCAACCGCTTTTATGATATCCAGGACGGTAAGATCCGCTTCGACAACATCAATGTCAACAAGATCAAAAAGCTGGATCTGCGCCGGTCCCTGGGCATGGTCCTGCAGGATACCCACCTGTTCACGGATACCGTTATGGAAAACATCCGCTACGGCAAGCTGGACGCCACGGACGAGGAGGTCTACGCGGCCGCCAGACTGGCCAACGCGGACGGCTTTATCCGCAGGCTCCCCCAGGGCTATAATACAAAGCTGACCGGAGACGGCGCCAACCTGTCCCAGGGCCAGCGGCAGCTCCTTGCCATTGCCCGGGCCGCCATCGCGGATCCGCCTGTCCTGATCCTGGATGAAGCGACCAGCTCCATTGATACCAGGACCGAGAAGATCGTCCAGGACGGTATGGACAGCCTGATGAAGGGCAGGACCACCTTTGTCATTGCCCACCGGCTGTCTACAGTCCGCAACTCTGATCTGATTGTCGTCCTCGAGCAGGGCAGGATCATCGAACAGGGCACCCATGACGAACTGATCGAGCTGGGGCAGAAGTACTACCAGCTCTACACAGGCAGCAGGGCGTCTGCCTGAGAAAATATACACCGGTCCGGACCGGCAGATTACCAGTTCTGCGGTCCGGGCCGGTTTTTTTGGATCCGGCTCGGGATTTCCGGGACTCTGTGCAATGTTGAAAAAAATCCGGGAAAACAGTTGACAAAATAGATTGCGTACAATATAATTTTAAACAACAGATAAAGCGGCATGTATATACAAATATAGAGAGAAATGCAGGAGGTAAGAAATGGGTTTTTATGATTATTCCGTAACAGACAGAAAAGGCAATGAGGTTCCCATGTCCAATTTCAGGGGCAAGGTCGTCCTGGTCGTCAACACGGCCACCGGATGCGGTTTTACGCCCCATTATAAGGATCTTGAGGATA
>ODAI010297471.1_pt1 | contig 11729 bp, 9 predicted proteins | sample 1539321 | NCBI WGS metagenome assembly ODAI01 (sample SAMN02144231, study PRJEB22623) | gut metagenome | biome: sheep rumen | host: Ovis aries | place: New Zealand
TATTAAGAGGGGAGAAGAATCTTGCCGTTCCGCTCGTCGGCAAAGTGTGATTGGGACCTGCGAAGTAATCTCCCAAAGGCTCGGGTGAATAGTTTCCGAGGAATACCGCGCCTGCATTGTTGATCCTCTCAAGCACTGCTTCGGGATCTTTTACGCAAAGCTCGAGATGCTCGGGAGCAAGCTCATCCGAGAATGCGACCGCGGTATCGATACTGTCAACACTTATGATCGCACTGTAGTTCTCCATGGAGCCCTTAAGCTGCTCCTTCCTCTCTGCCGCCTCAGATCTTCTGTCGGCCGCCTCCAGGATCTTTGTTGCAAGATCGTCGCCTACCGCCAAAACTATGGCAGATGCCATCTTGTCATGCTCCGCCTGAGCGAGCATATCGGCTGCGACAAACTCAGGGTTCGAAGATTCGTCAGCGATTATAAGAACCTCCGACGGACCTGCGAACATATCGATATCGACCTGGCCGAACACCAGTCTCTTGGCAGTATTAACATAGATATTACCGGGGCCGCATATCTTATCTACGCGGGGTATCGTCTCGGTTCCGTAAGCCATCGCGGCGATCGCCTGTGCGCCTCCGACCTTATATATCTCGGTAGCACCGGCAATATCGGCCGCAGCGAGAATGACCGGAGCTATTGTTCCGTCAGCTCTCGGCGGCGTGCAGAAAACGATCCTCGGAACTCCCGCAACGGAAGCCGGGATAACATCCATAAGAACGGTTGAAGGAAGCGGTGCCGTTCCTCCGGGTACATAAACGCCCGCGACCGTTATCGGTCTCACCTTGACTCCGATCCTGGAACCCTTGGCGGTATCCATCATAAATCCGGTTTCCTTCTGCCTCTCGTGGAAAGCCCTTATATTCGAAGCCGCCGTCTTCATGATGCGCAAAAGCTCGGGATCTTCCTTCTCAAGCTGCGAATAAGCCTCGGAGATCTCACTCTCTGTGACCTTCATCGTCTCGGAAGACAAGGACGCCTTATCAAACTTGGCGGTATATTCCAAAACAGCCTCGTCGCCTCTTGCCTTTATATCATCGATAACGCCCTGAACGGTCGTTACTACGGGGCCTAAATCCATCTTGCCTCTGGCGCCCAATCTGTCACAGACATCCTTTAAGTTATCTGCCGTTCCCTTTTCAAATCTGCATTTCATAAAAGTGCCACCTGTTCTTTTATCTTCTCTATCATCGGCTTTATCTCCGATGACTTCATCTTCATGGATACGCGGTTGACGACGACGCGAGCGGAGATATCCGCTACCGTCTCTATAACGTCAAGACCATTCTCCTTCAAAGTTCTTCCGGACTCAACTATATCGACTATACAATCGGCGAGCCCTATCAGGGGTGCAAGCTCGATGGAACCGTTAAGCTTGATGATCTCCACGCTCTCCTTCTTAACCCCCTCGAAATACGATCTCGTGATATTCGGATACTTCGTAGCTATCCTCTTATTAGGGATAAGATCGAGCTTTCCGTCCTTAAGATCGACCGGACCTGCGACACACATCCTGCACTTGCCGAAGCCCAGGTCGGCAACCTCATAAAGATCTCTTCCTTCCTCAAGAAGCGTATCCTTTCCCACAAATCCGATATCGGCCGCACCGTACTCGACATATGTAGGTACATCGGCAGGCTTTGCCATTATAAATCTCAGTCCCGCATTCTCATCCTCGAGGATAAGCTTTCTCGACTCGTCCTTTGCCGCGGTGCAGTCGTAGCCCGCATTTTCGAGGAGCTCAACAGCCTTCTGCGCGAGTCTTCCCTTCGATAAAGCTATTGTTAACATTATGCTTCCTCCTCAACATAGATCGTCTTATCGACGCCAAGCCTTCCGGCATATGCTTCAAGCTCTTCGCTTCCCATTCCGGTGGTGTCGAGTATCGCAGAAAGTCCTTCGCTTCTTAAGCTCTCCGCCACTGCATAAGCCTGAGCGCGACAACCCTTCTTAAAACCGACTATGGCATCGACCGGAGCCGACTCCATAGAAGTCCCCTGACGAAGGAGCGCGGTGAGCGTCAGCGTCAGCGACAGTGAGAAGCCCACACAATCCATCTGCCTTCCGAAGACGGCTACCGTGTTATCGTAACGGCCGCCGCTTATTATCGGGAAACCTACACCGTAGGTATAGCCTTTAAAGATAACTCCCGTATAGTAATCGACCGAGCCGCCCATCAGGCCCGTATCTACAGATACATACTTAAGATAGCCCTGCTCGTCCAAAGCATCGAGGATCTCCTTTAAGTTGTCGAGAGCTCTTACCGCCTCGTCGTCACTTACGAGCGTTCTGAAGTCATCGATAATGTCATAAGAACCCTGTGCATCGGGAAGCATCAGCAAAAGCCTTCTTCCCTCGTCAGGGATACTGAGACGGTCGCATGTCTTATCGATAGTAACGGTGTCTTTGCTGCTGATCGCCTCTCTGATCGTCTCCTTTGCCTCAGGTGTCAGATTGAGCTGTCTTGCTATGCCGTCATAAAGACTTACCTGACCTATCGAGATCTGAAGATCCTTGATCCCGGCGCTTAAAGCCGACTTGATCGCGAGGGAGATGACCTCCGCATCCGCATCGGATCCTTCGGCACCCATAAGCTCCACGCCTGCCTGCGTAAACTCATTCTGCTTGCCTCCGCCCGAGCCTGCAAACCTGTACATGTTCTCGATGTAGCAAAGCCTTAAAGGCAGCGCTTCGGGATCGAAATTCTTTATTCCTGCCGCATATCTTACTGCCGGGATCGTACCGTCGTATCTTAGAGTAAGAAGTCTTCCCTTCTGGTCGGTCATCTTGTACAGATTCTCCTCGGGAACAAATCCCGGGCGGCTGTAGATATCGAGGTATTCGATACCCGGAGTCTCGATCTCTTTATAACCGTGGACTCTGAACAGCTCTCTTAAGTCCTGCTCTGCCTTCTTCTTGAAGGCACATATGCCGGGAAGTGTATCGGTAAACCCGTCTGCCGTATAGAATTTAGCGTTTATCATATCCGTTTCCTTTCTATCTCTTTAGCACACTAAAGCACTAAAGTACCTGCTGATTATACAGAGGCTGTATTTCTTTGTCAAACTCCCCGAACATAATAATGGTAATAAAGAAGAATAAGTATTCCTATTGCCATCCCAAGAAGAAGGCTCAGCATCTCTATCTGCTTGAATTTTTTGCTGTTTACATCAGGAGGAGTTTCCTTCTTTAAGATCCGCAGAAAATACCTGCTTTTATCTTCTTTATTACGTACAAGAAAAACTGTCTCGGATGAACTCATCTGCTTGCGAATGATCTTAAGGACGTCCTTTGGTATCTTACTCTCCCTTGTTGTCTTGGTGATCATGTCATGGAATGCCTGCTTATGGATTATCGGAGCTACAAGCGTTCCCTTGAAGAAGAGCTTCCACAAAAGCTTATTACCGGCCATATCCTTACAATCAGAAGACCCGGTTATATACTTAAACGCGAATGTCGAATCATCTATCGACTCCTGTATAACAGGGTGAAACGCAGGCATCAATATCCCGTAAATATTGGTCGGAACCTTGCTTAAAAACTCCGCGAGCTTTCTTACTTCTTCCGGCTTTTCGCCCTTCATAATCTCCTCAAACTTCGGATACTTGCCGGGCTCGTATCTGAACGGGACACGCGAGACCAGATCTATCTTGCATACAGTCTTTTTTGCATCCTTGGAATTAAATACATATGATCGGGGATGAACCGGAGACGCATTTGAGATCGAAAGCACAATATTCGGGTGGAGGTTTGCATCGTTGATCTGTTTCTCGAGGTCCTCGTAGAACTTAATATCGGTACGAAGCGAATTGACCTGCGGAGAAAAGAAAAAGAACCTCCAAAGAACAGTCTGTCCCACAAGTTCCTTATCTTTTATTATGAGCGATGCGGAATAAAGCGCGTCCTGCCTTGATAATTCAAGATCGTCGGGATCGGCCGGCTTCCCCAGATATTTAATAAGATCATTATCGTCGATAAACCTTTTTATCTTCCTTCCCATATGTCCTTCAGGGACAGATATACCAGGAGCAAGCACGATGAATCCGCTCATCTTCTGAATCTCATCGTTCGTATATTCCTTAACGACAGTCGTATCGAGATCTTCAAAATCAAATTCAGATGCACGTTCCTCTTGATGCGAAGAAGGCTCCTCCTTCTCGACCTGCAAAGCTCCGGGGAAAGGAGGAAGCGCCATGGGAGTGCCGTCTTTGTTAAGGAACTTTACACCGAAAGAACCGTTCTCTTTAATATCGGTTATTACTATCTGGTCGTCTGAGACATCCAAGGAAGAAAAGCTTTCCGCGAATCTCATCGCAGCCTTGTAGGCCTGGTTTATGATCCTGAAGGTTTCCTCATCATCCTCCGGATTATGCTTCTTTACAAGAGCGGAGTAGGCCTTCCTTATCTTCCCGGTATCTACTGTAGGCTTTATTCCGAGATTATCCCAGAACGTATTCATATCAGTACTCCAGCTTATCGAGAAGATCGGAAAGCGCGTTATATGCTTCCTTTACCCTTATGGGATCGCGCCTTGCGATCTGCGCCTTAAACGTCATGAGGAAATTCGTGATGAGGCCTCTTTGCTCATCATAAGACTCTTCATAAACTCTCTCGGCTCTTGCTATAAGCGCCCTGTATTTCTCGTCTTCGGGAGACACGAGGATAGCCTCTTCCATCTTCTTCCTCATCTGCTCCACCTGCTCCTGCGTCAACACATTGCTGTTACTGCGAAAAGCCTTGGTAGCGACCTTCCCGTCCAATGTTATAACATCGACGATCAAAATACCGTTGATATCGTAGGTCATCTTAACATCGCAGATCTTATCGCGAAGCTTCGTCGGCGGACACTCTATCATAAGCTCACCGAGAAACAGATTCTTATCGGGATTGATATTCTCTCCCTGATAGATCTGTATGCGCACCTCCTTCTGGTTATCGGAAGCGGCACTGTAGGATCTGGTAATGGATGACGGAAGAGTACTGTTTCTCGGAATGATCGAACTCATCATGATCGAGCCGTCATTTAATATGTCATTATTTACTGCGACGCCGAGCGTGAAGGGACAGATATCCGTAAGAACGATATCCTTAAGATCCTTATTCTTCATCGCGGCATATATAGCCGCACCTTCTGCTATAGCAGTCTCCGGATCTACGGAAGTATCGGGCTCAACGCCCGTTATTCTGCTTATAAACTCCCTTACCGTAGGCATCCGGCATGAGCCTCCCACGAGTATGACCTTATCTATGTTCTCAAGCTTCTTACGGCTGTCGTGAACCGCTTTTCGCACAGGCTCTCTTATCCCCTCGAAGATATGCTTACTGATCTTTATAAGCTCCTGTGAAGACAGGGTAAGCATATGCTTCTCCTTCTCAAGAGGGATCTCCATCATCACCATAGGCATATCGGAAAGCGCTATCTTCGCGCGCTCACAAGCCCTGTATATAACCGCTCTGTCAACCTTGGTAAGACGCTCGAGATCAAGATTATTCTTCCTTACAAAATCATTGACGATCGCTTCGTTAAAGTCCTTGCCTCCAAGCCTGTTATTGCCTGCGACAGCCAGTATCTCGATTATGTCATCAAATACATCGACCACGGAAACATCCAAAGTTCCGCCGCCGAAGTCAATGACCATATATGTTCCGTCCTCATATCCGTTCTTGCTTAAGTAGGAAAGAGCTGCGGCGGAAGGCTCATTTATAAGTCTTTCCACCTTAAGCCCGGACAGATCCGCAGCTATCCTCGTAGCTCTTCTGCTGTTATCGTCAAAGTAAGCGGGAACGCTTATTATCGCTTCTTCCACAGGCTCCCCCAGGAAGGCTTCGCTGTCGGCCTTTATCTTCTTTAAGATCAAAGAGGACAGCTCCTCGGGCGTATACTTAACGCCTCCAAGCTCAACCGTATAGCGGCTTCCCATATTACGCTTGAATTCAGAAGTTGAGATATCGGGATGCGAGATAAGCCTGTCACTTGCGGCCTCACCTACAAGGATCTGGCCGTCATCATCGATACTTACGGCAGACGGAGTTATATAAGAATCAAGCGAATTCTTGATCTTGATCGTCTTCCCGCTCTTATAAACAACTGCCAAACTGTTGGTAGTTCCAAGATCGATACCTATCTTAGCCACAAAAACTCCTGTTTCAGAATAAATATAGATAATTCTAACACAGAATGACTAACACGATTTATCACTTTACCAGCGAAGGTGAATGAATAGCAAATTCTTGCTACTTATGATAATTCTCTCCGGAATCTATCTTAAAGCCCCTGTATATCTGCTCCAATATTATAAGTCTCGTCATCGTATGAGTCATAGTATGCTTTCCGAGGCAAAGACGCAGATTGGCTCTTTGGGTTACCTCCGGAGAAAGGCCGTTGCTTCCGCCTATTACGACGGTAAGATGTCCGCCGCCCTTTTCGAGAGAGGAGATGAGTTCCTTAGAGATCTCCTCCGAAGTCATCTCCTTGCCGTGAAGGTCCATCGCCCAGACCTGCTCGCCCGGCTTTACCTTCGAAAGTATAAGCTGCCCTTCCTTCTCGAGAGCTCGTTGCACGGGGATGTTGTCGGGACTCGCTTCAACTTCGATTATAGAAGTCTTGCAGTACTTCAGGAGGCGTTTCTTATACTCCTCGACGCCTTCCGTGAGCCACTTCTCCCTGATCTTACCGGGACATATGAGCTTAACTTCCATATCAGAAAACGAACCCTTCCGTCGGGCTGTAACGGTTCGCCGTGATCAGATCATAATCGGTTCCGTTAGTGAGATTGAAGCCTGCAAGGTAATCGCATACCGTGCTCTTAGCTTTCTGCGGAGTATTGTTGTTATCGGATAGATGGCCTAAGATAAACCGTCTCGTTCCATTGTCGTAAAGGAACTTAACAGCTTCGGCACAGTCGTCATTACTTAAGTGTCCGCCGTCGCCTGCGATCCTCGCCTTCAAGATCTCGGGGTAGTCCCCGTAAACGAGCATTCTTCTGTCGTAATTGGACTCGATAAGAATGGCATCGACGCCCTTGGCAAGACCCAGTATCTCATCTGTGATGTAGCCTACATCGGTCATTACCATGCACTCTTTTTTGTCTTCACGGAACTTATAGCAGACCGAACCGTCTGCATCGTGAGGCGTGCTTACGGCCACCACGGTAACTCCCGGAAGCACCTCGCACTCCTGCCCGGGAGCGATGATAATATCCGGAGTCTGCGTATGAGGCTTGGTAAAACGGAACATCATTCCCCTGAAAGTACCTTCTGTCGCATATAGCTTAGAGGGGTGCTTTCTTAAGAAAACATCGAGCGCGCTTACATGATCGACATGAGAATGCGTAACGAAAACGGCATCTATATCATCAGGACTCGTCCCGACTTCATCCAGAGCCTGAACAAGGCACTTACAGTTTCTTCCGGCATCTACAAGGATATTTCCGCCATCACATCTAATCAGCGTTGAATTACCGCTGCTCCCGGAAAACAAAGGAACGAGTTCCATCAGGCCTCTGTATCCTCAACAATTCCGGAGCTTTCTGCGACCTCTATATCTGCACCGAGAGACCTTAGTTTATCTACGATCTTCTCGTAGCCTCTGTCTATTCTTCTGGCACCGTCGATATAGCTTGTACCATTCGCAGCCAAAGCCGCACAAACCATCGCAGCACCGGCACGAAGATCGGTTGCTCTTACCTGTGCGGGAATAAATGAATCTATACCTGTTACGAGCGCGATATGATCGAAAATATTAATATTGGCGCCCATTCTCGTAAGCTCGGGAATGTACTGGTACCTGTTCTCCCATACGTCCTCATCCATCTTGCTCTGACCATGCGAAAGGCAAAGGAGAACTACAGTCTGCGGCTGAAGATCGGTAGGGAATCCCGGATAAGGAGCGGTCTTAACATTGGTTCCGCAGATCTCTTCATCGGGATCTTTATAGACTCTGACCCAGTCATCCCCTTCCTCAACCGTATATCCCATCTCTCTCATCTTGGATGAGAGCGGATCCATATGCGTAGGAATAATATTATGTATCGTCACATCACCGTTGGTTACGGCTGAAGCGATCATGTAGGTTCCCGCCTCGATCTGGTCGGGAATGATCGAATAAGTAAAGTTACCGGGTAGAACAGGTACGCCCTGGATCTTGATGGTATCAGTACCCGCACCCTTTATCTTGGCACCCATCGAGTTAAGAAAGTTCGCAACATCAACGATATGAGGTTCCTTCGCGGCATTTACGATAGTTGTATTGCCCTGCGCCTTGGACGCTGCCAACATTATATTGATCGTTGCACCGACGCTTACTATATCAAGAAAGATCTTTGCACCCTTAAGAGGGTTTGCCGTAAGATTAATGATTCCGCCGTTGATGTTTCTGTAGTCCGCGCCCTTCGCTCCCATGAGCTTAAACGCCTTAAGATGAAGATCGATGGGACGCTGACCGAAGTCGCATCCGCCCGGCATTCGTAAAGACGCCTTACCGGAACGCGCCAGAAGCGCACCGAGAAGATAGTAGGATGCACGTATCTTGGAAACAGAAGGATCTGTAGCCTCGGTAGTATTTATTTGACGAGGATCGATATGAAGTGTTACGGAACCTTCGGGAGCCATCTCAGTCTCGATCTTCGCGCCTAAATGCTCGCAGATCTTAACCATTACATGAACATCCGAGATATCGGGAACGTTCTCCAATGTACAGACGCCGTCGATCATCATGGCAGCAGCAAGAATTCCGAGAACGGCATTCTTGCTTCCGCTTATATTGACATCACCCTTAAGAGGCTTGCCACCGTTAATCTTATATGAATATGAATCCAATATTACTTTCCTTCCGATTCATCAAGAACCTGCCTTACGGCAGACTTGATTTCCGTCTCACTATTATCTTCGGTCTTAGCTGTCAAGTCAAGGAAAAGACTTCCTTTTCTCTTCTTTCTGGGGGTTGACCTTACAGGCTTTTCATCATCGGGATGAACCGTAACTGCCTGCTTTCTTTCCTCCTCGGTAAGAGGCTTGGAAGGTACGGCACGAGGGAGTATCTGCTGTGTAAGTATCGCCTTGGCTTCCTCTCTTCTCTCACGATCTTCTCTTGCAGCCCGTTCCTCCTCCGATTCGGGGATGTCTTCTGCTTCTTCCGATTCCTGCAAAACCTCATCCTGATCAGGTTCGTCATCTGTTTCCGAAACAAAATTCTCTTCCTTTGGCTCGGAAGTCAAATCCGACATATCGTCAACAGGTCCGGCAAAATCATCCTCTTCCTCGAGATCGTCTATCATGTCAGGCTCGATAAAGGTCAATTCATCCACCAGATCCGTATATCTGTCGTCGCCGAATGCCTTAAGAAGCTCTACGGTCTTCTTCTGCTTCAATGTCTTCTCGCCGAGAGGGATCGCCTCAAACTCATCCGCAATGCCCTCGATATCATCGTATCCCATGGAACGTGCGGCCTCTACCGCCTGCAAAGCGATAAAATCCGCCGCAGTCTGATAGTAAGGCTTCTCGCTCACGATCCCGGCCTTCGCATCCTCATACACGCTCGAGAACACCGCGCCCGCAACCGGAAGGATGACCGTGAAAGACGAGCCCTGGTAAAGCTCGGTACTTACGCTTATGGTGCCCTCATGCATTTCGACGATATCCTTTACAATGGAAAGACCGATACCGGATCCGCCCGTCTCCCTCGAGCCTGAATTATCTACCCTGAAGAACCTGTCGAAAAGGTACTCTACATCCTTCTGCGGCACGCCCCTTCCGTTATCCGAGACCTCGATTCCGATCCTGTCGTCTATCGAAGTCACACGAAGATCGACCGTATGAGGCTCGGTTTTTCCTTCATAGGAGATGTACTTGATCGCATTCGTGAGAAGATTGATCACTACCCTCATAATAAGATTGTCATTTCCGAACAACAGGGGATAGTACATGTTCTCGGGGATCTTGATGCTGACCTTGTCTCTTCCGGGGTACTCTGCAACCGAAGCGACAGCCCTGTTTATTATCTGACCCAGATCTACGATTGTCATGGGTACGGAATCCTGACACATCGACAAAGTAAGAAAGTCCTGAACTATGTCCTGCATCCTCACCGCATTGGTAACTACACGCGTTCCCCACTTCTTTATCTCATCGTAGGACGGCATATTATCCGGGGTGATATTGTTTATAAAAAGCTCCGAAGCCCGTATTACCGTCAGAGGAGTCTTAAGCTCGTGCGAAACATTCGCTGCAAGATCCTTCTGTCTTCTCTCGTCATCCTCGATCTGCGTAATGTCATCGACGATGACGATATCAAGTCTCATCTGCTCGTAGATCCTGTGTAAGATCTTAATCTCGTAGATACTCTTGCCGCTTGTATAATTCACCCTTATGGCGCTGTCGGTATTCTCTATATTGAGAAGGTAGTCCGATTTAAGATGGTTTCCCTGCTCGAATCTGTCGAGAAAAGCGTCCATGGTGGAAGGAACCGGACTTCCGTTAAGGAAATCCCCCATATTCTCGATAGTTCTGTTGTTATAGACGATGCCGTCAGAATCGTATGTGATTACGCCGAGATTAACATTATCGATAATCGAAGATCTGACCGCTCCCTGATACTCGAGCTTGGAGATCACTTCGGTAAGCTTCTCGTCAGCATTATGATTATAGACATTATTACCGACTATATAGCCGACGGCGAGCGCAAGAAAGACAAATATACACACGCCTACGACACACAGCGCGAAATGCGATGTGATGAAACTTATCATAAACAGTTACTCAGTTAAATTCCTTGGGGAAATAGTAGCCTGAACCGCGTCTTGTAAGGATATATTTGTAGTTAGGCTGATTGGGTTCTATTTTCTTTCTGGTTCGTCTTACGGTAACATCAACGGTTCTGACATCACCGGAGAAAGCATAGTTCCAGACCTTGGACAAAAGTTCATCTCTTGTGCAGACGCGTCCTGCATTCTGTTCGAGATACTGAACGAGCTTAAACTCGTTTGAAGTAAGGTCGCAGCTGATACCGTTAACGAGGACCTGCATCGCATCGTAATCGATAACAAGCTCGCCGTCGCAGTAAGTGTGCTTGGATGTATCTGTCTTACCGTCAGAAGTTCCTCTTGAAGTTCTCTTAAGAAGAGCCTTTACTCTCTCGACAAGAAGCGTAGGATCAAAAGGCTTCGGCATATAATCATCGGCACCGCGTCTTAAAGCTTCGATCTCATAAACTGTAAGCATACCCTTAGCGGTAAGGAAAAGGATCGGGATCTCATACCCGGCCTTTCTTAAATCCTCAGTGAACTGAAGACCGTTATAATCAGGCATCATCCAATCGAGAATGATAAGATCAGGATTTCTCTCCTGGGCAAGCTTGAAGCCCTCCTTTGGGTCGGTGGAAGAAATAGCTTCAAAACCGAAGCTTCCCAATACGTCACATACAGAAGAGACTATCTGAGGTTCATCATCAACAATTAAAATCTTAGCCATAAAATCTAACGTCACTCCCACCGAAAATGTAATATTACATTTAATATTAGCAATAAAGTATTTATGTGGCAAACATAAATATAAGTATTTATATATAAAAACAAATAAAAAAGAAGCTTCATACGTTTAGCGTATGAAGCTTCATATAAACCGGCAGCAACCTATCTTCCCGGGCCGTCGCCAGCCAAGTATTGTCGGCACACGCGAGCTTAACTTCTGTGTTCGGAATGGGAACAGGTGTGGCCTCGCGGTAA
>ODAI014368181.1_pt1 | contig 11729 bp, 9 predicted proteins | sample 1539321 | NCBI WGS metagenome assembly ODAI01 (sample SAMN02144231, study PRJEB22623) | gut metagenome | biome: sheep rumen | host: Ovis aries | place: New Zealand
ATAATCAAAAGGGCTGATACTTCATGTAAGTACCAGCCCTGAATTTATCTAATCCCCAAAAAATACAAGAAAGCAATATTCTATTTTACGCTTTGCGCTTTGCACTTTCCACTCATTACTGAGCGTGGTAATAGAAATCCTGTCGTGAAACCTTGATTTTACTTGGGTCTGCACCCTTAGTCTCAAATGTTACGGTGATTGAGTCATTGCCTGGAATTTCGAGGCCTGTTATATCGAAAGAGTAGGCAAATACTCCGTCGTCATAGGGGCTTATGGGTGCCTTCGGTGTGTGGCGGTTGTAAAGCATTGTGAGAGTAACCGCATTATCTCCTATACTTGTTGCGCAGAGATTCGCGTCTGGTTCGACGGCTTTACCGTTTGCTATAGAGAATTCTGCAGTAAAGAGGGATGTAACATAGCCGTTTGCCAGCCAGCCGTTGTTGCTTTTTGTGTTGAAAATACTGTCCTCTTTAAGAATGCCTGCCTCGGTAGCCTCTGCAAGTGTTACTGCTTTCTGCTCAACGAGATATGCACCGTCATTAAGTTCTGCATTGCGGATAACGGTAACGCCATTCTCTGTTGTCGTATCCCTTGGGGTATAGTATGCGTATAACTGTATGCGTTTATGCTCTCCAAATCCTTTGCTGTCTGTGAGTTTGTTTACACTGGCAACCGTAGGATATACAATCATATCGTTATCAGCGATGAGTTTGTAGTTTGGATAAGTACCAGTAATAGTGTAGTAGGCTGAGAATAACAGCTTGTTGTCCTTGTCATCATCATCTGAATCTGAGAGACAAGATGCGAATCCGAATAGGGTTGAGCATAATAGTGCTACGAAATAGATTTTCTGTTTCATCATATTCTTAATTTTTGTTTTTGAAATTATCCTTTATCTATTATATAATGCAGGAAAAGCGAAAAAATTGCATGGTAAAGAAAAAATATTGACAACTTGTGCTATTACTTCTGTCCTATTCAATTTCGCTAAGTGATAGATTCCTGAAAATAGGGAAATACCATCAGGCAAGTAGGGAATCTCCCTTGCTTGACAAGGTGAAACCTGTTATCTTTGCAGGAAAATACTATTATACAAAAAAACTGTAATACTATGACTAAGAAATTCTTTTTGCTGATATCAGCACTACTAACCATCACATGGTCAGCATCAGCGCGTAGAGTGGGCGTTTTCTGCCAAATGGCAGCCACAGGTACACAAGTCTCTGAAGATGGCACCATCAGGGCAAGTATTGTAATTGATTCAAAAGGAGAGGCTCTTCTGGAAATAGAGAACCTCACGGATAAAGTGGTGTACATACATCGAAAACGGTCGTTTTCGTTGGTTAATGGTATATCAGAACCGATGTTTATACGACAATCGAACACAGAGAGCCATACTACGCAGCATAGCGTCGTTACCGAAGAGAATATGACATTCAATACAAAAACGATTGATAGTGAGAGTTATACCCGTAGTCATACCATCTACGACCAGCGTGTGTTGCCTATTGCTCCTCATGGACGTTCGCAAGTATATGAGTGGGATGGACTTCCTGAAAAACTTCGTAAAGACATGATTGAGATAGGGGGAGGATTTTTCTCTGTAAAAGGCAAAGGACGCTTTCTGGATACAGGAGAAAAGTTCCATAAAGGCGATAACCGTGACTATACTGCTGATACTACACCGCTTATGCTTGCAGCCGATGTAGAATATAGTTTTAACGAGAAAGGGGAGGACTCGCACCGTATGGCTGTAAAAGAATATGTGTCAAGCATTCGTATTGTGCGTTCTAAAGATGTGAAGCGTGGCTATATGCTTAATACAACCCCATACTTCGTTTTTACTAGCGGGAAATCGAATACTGCTATATTTGCACAAGTCGGGCTTGGAGCGTTGGCTGCTGCTGTTATTTACCTTCCATTTGCGGTGTATAAAGATCATGACTTGGGACACTAAACAACTTGTGCTGTTTGATGTATCTTGAATAATTAAGAGCAAATAATTAAGGAGTAGATAGTGTAACGCGTAATGTTTGACTATCTACTTCTTGTTTATCGTGTGTGTCTTTTTTATATGTGTACTATGTGGCCTTTCAGGCTACTTCCTAAACATAAATAAAAAAATATTTGGAAGTGTGGGATTTTTATCTTAATTTTTGAGGATCTGTTACTTGTTATTTTGGCATTATCAGGAATTTTGTGTAACTTTGCACTTAAAACATTATTAATGGCATAAATCCCCCTTATGAATATAATAAAACATCTATTCGGATTATTGTTGATTTCCGTTCTTGTTTCAAGTTGTATGTCCTTAGGGAATTCAGCGCAATCCACTATTGTTGGCGGTGAATATAAGGCAGACAAAAACATAACGGAATATTTCGTTCTGCCATACGGTGAGGTTTCGCTTCCTGGCAAATGGGAGAAATGGCAATATGACGCAAATGCCCGTCAGCAGTTTTTCAAAAATGAAGATTCCGTAATCATTGCAATAGCCTTTGGTCCTGCTAATAAATATGATTTCAATAGAAATGGTTTGTTGAAAGAATATGATTTCGTCAAGGCATATTATGATTGGGAATCTGATTATTTCGTGAAATTAGGCTATGAAGCTAAGATAATAGAGACAGACCAGTCGAATGATTATATTATCTGGAGACTTTGGGGACAAAAGTATGACACATATTTCCTGTTTGGTGAAAGGAATGGTCGTGTCTGCAATTACTCTGTTCATATAGCGGATAAATGGTCAGAGGCTGAGAAAATACAATTCCTAAAAAACATTTATCAGAAATAACTGTCCCCTCGTGAACATGCGAATAGTTATAATAGGTGCAGGAGCGGCAGGATGCTTTGCTGCCATTGAGGTGAAGCGCAGATGCCCGGAGGCAGAGGTTACGGTGCTTGAGAAAGGCACGAAGCCTTTGGCTAAGGTCGCTATTACCGGTGGCGGACGATGCAACCTTACCAACTCGTTTGCCGAGGTAAGAAGTCTGGAGCAGGTGTATCCTCGCGGTTTCCGTCTGATGAAGAAACTATTCCATCATTTCTCGCCAACAGATGCCTACGAATGGTTTGAGCGCGAAGGGGTAGGGCTCGTAACTCAAAATGATGAGTGTGTGTTCCCGAAGTCGCAGGATGCTATGGAGATAGTCTTTACGCTTACTTCGCTTATGAACAGACTTGGCGTGAAAACCCTTTGTGGCTGTAAGGTGACGGATATCGCGCCACACTTGCCATATTATGCCGTAAGCTATACAAAGGCAGAAAAAGCTCATGTTATAGAGGCGGATAAGGTTATCGTCACAACTGGCGGACATCCTTCTCCTTCCGGATTTGATATGCTCAAAAGTCTTGATTTGGAGATAGTCCCGCCTGTTCCGAGTCTGTTCTCGCTGTGCATTGTCGATAAGAGCCTTACGGCATTGATGGGTACTGTTGTGGAACAGGCACAAGTATCGCTTGCCGGTACAAAGATAAAGACTAGCGGACCGTTGCTCATAACCCATTGGGGCATAAGCGGACCGGCTGTGCTAAAGCTTTCGTCGCATGGTGCAAGGATTCTTGCCGAGAAGAATTATCAGGCTGATGTGATGGTGAACTGGCTCTATGAGATGAGCAACGATGATGTTCATAATATGCTCATATCGTATGTCGGTAAGCATTCTGCAAAGAAGATTACATCGGCATATCCTTCGGCTCTCAACGCAAGACTATGGGCGCATCTGGTGCGGAGGGCAAAGTTATCGGCTGAAATGCGATGGAGCGAGCTTCAGGGCAAGGCATTCAACCGACTTCTGTCCGTGCTCACTTCTGATACCTATCACGTTACGGGTAAGAACCGATACAAAGATGAATTCGTTACCTGTGGTGGTGTGTCGCTTAACTGTCTGAAACACGACACCCTTGAGGCAAAGAACCACCCTGGGCTTTATTTCGCAGGCGAAGTAACCGATGTAGATGCCGTCACTGGCGGTTTCAATCTTCAGGCAGCATGGACTATGGGGTGGGTAGTGGCATCGTCTCTAAATGAAAAATGAATAGTTTAAAATGAGAAAAATGATATTATTGGTATCTTTGGCTTTGCTTTTTGTATTGCCAATGAAGGCGCAGGATTTTAACAAGTATTTCGAGGACGCAACCCTGCGTCTTGACTATATATTTGCAGGTAACGACCATGAGCAGCATATATTCCTTGAGAATGTGAAGCGGCAGGAGAAATGGGCGGGCAGAAGGGCGCGTCTGGCTGAGAAATTCCTGAACGGAAACGGTCAGATAACGGTCACGGATCATGCCTCTCATGAGGTGATTTATGTCTGGACCTTCTCCACACTCTTCCAGGAATGGCAGCTTGAGGCAGAGGCAAAGACCACCGACAGGGCTTTCGAGACAAGCTATAACATCCCGTTTCCTAAGAATAAGGTTGATGTGACCGTGACCCTTACGAATAACCATAACGTGGTGACTTCAAAGTTCACGCACACCATTGATCCAAAAGATATCCTTATCCGCAAGGTGGGCACCACAGGCGTGCCTTTCCGCTATATTTGGAAAGGAAACAATGCCGCGAATCCTGACATAACCGACTGCATCGACATCGCCATCCTTGCAGAAGGATATACCGAGGCAGAGATGAATAAGTTCTATGCCGATTGCGGACATGCCGTTGAGGCTCTCTTTGCCAATGAGCCTTTCAAGAGCATGAAGAACAGGTTTAATGTGGTGGCGGTAGCAGCCCAATCACTTCAGTCTGGACCTTCCGTGCCACTAAAAGGCAAATGGACGAACACAGCCACAGACTCGCATTACAGCACGTTCTACAGCGACCGATACCTCACCACGCGCAATATGCACAAGGTCTATGACCTGCTTTCGGGGGTACCTTTCGAGCATGTCATCATACTTGCCAATTCTGGTATCTACGGCGGAGGCGGAATATACAATCAAGTGACGGTTGTGACATCCGACCATCCTACTTTCAAGGAAGTGCTTGTGCATGAGTTTGGACATGCGTTTGGAGGCCTTGGCGATGAGTATGAATACGGTAATTCGGCTGATGTCTATTACCCAGCCGATACGGAGCCGTGGGAACCCAACCTCACCACACTCGTGAATTTCAAGAGCAAATGGGAAGACATGATGCCTGAGAATCAGCCTATACCAACGCCAAAGAATCCGAAAGTGCCTGACTATAAGACTATTGATTTCAAGGATGCAAAGGCTGTTGAGGCTCTTAATGCTGCCACACAAGTAGTCGGAGTATTCGAAGGCGGTGGCTATCAGGAGAAGGGCTGCTATCGTCCGGCACAGGAATGCAGAATGAAGATTAACGAGGTGCGGGATTTCTGTCCGGTATGCGCAAGGGCTATCAGAAGAATTATAGATTTCTATACAGGCAAGTCTGAAAAATAGTTAAAATACTTGCCATTTGACAGAAATACTGCTGCTATTTGTGTTGAAACTGCTGATATTTTAGTAATTTTGCATCCAATTTGTAAGAATAGCTTACTGTGGGTAATCAAAATATGAAGAAAATAACAAAACTGGCAGTCTTAGTTAGTGGAGGCGGTACCAACTTGGAGAATATCATCAATTACTTCAAGAACAATCCGAATGTAGAGGTTTCGGTCGTAATCAGCAACAAGGCTGATGCCTACGCAGTTAAACGTGCCAAGAATCATGGAATACCATGCAGCATAATCACTCGTAAACAGTTTGAGGACGACAAGGAACTTGTCATGAACACCGTGAAGGGATGCGATTTCATCATCCTTGCAGGCTGTCTCGTCCGTATTCCTGAGTATATGATTGAGGCTTATCCAAAGCGTATCATTAACATTCACCCCGCCCTGTTGCCTAAGTATGGCGGTAAGGGTATGTACGGGCATCATGTGCATGAAGCAGTTAAGGCTGCTGGCGAGAAGGAATCGGGTATCACAATCCACTACGTGAACAACGAACTCGATGCCGGTGAGCATATTGCCCAGTTCCGTGTAGCTCTCACAGAAGAAGATACCCCAGACACCATCGCCGACAAGATTCACGAACTGGAGATGGCATATTTCCCAAAGGTTATTGAGGAGTGTATTAAGAAGGGGTAAAAAGCCTACCCCGTCCTTCCCCAAGGAAAGACTCATCCCCTTCAGAGGGAGTATATACAGCTTGTACGTTTAGGGGGATATGTTAATAAAATAGATAGTATAACCTGCAAGGTCATGCTATCTATTTTGTTTATGGAAATAGTTTATAATTTCCCTAAAAAATCAATTTACTGATTTTAATTTATTTTCAATTAACTTTCTAAAGAGAATTTTCTTTTCAACCCTCCGCGCAAGCGAACCTTTTTCTGCACCTTAGAGGACCTTTATTTCAAGTACTCAAGCAAGTCAATAGTGCCGCTCTCCTCCTCAATGTTAAGAGCAGGAACGAAATCAACCAACCGTGTCTTGCCAGTCACCTTGTCAACATAGAAATACACGAAAGAGCCTGTATAGCTGCGGAACACCACCTTATACTCTGCTTCCATTTCCTCACCCATTTGCACATACATCATTGAAGGGGTCTCTTTTGCCACGCTCCAGTCATATTCCTTATGGCAATAGTTATCAACGCCCTTTAATGCCATTTCCGCAGTAATCCCACTTTTCTTGGCAAGCGTGCTATCTTGCTTCTCCGCTACCGTTTTATCATTCACAGTAGGCAGAGAGTCCAGTTTTCCCGTTTGCTCACTCTGTTTCAAATTCGTCCCGTTCTTGCAGCTCATGCAAGAAAGCGCGACTATCAATACTGATAATATTGAAATATGTTTCATATACATTTTCCCTTCACGTTTTATTATCTTTGGCAAAGTTATGCAAAAATCTTCAAACGGACAATAGTTAAGGCGAAAATCTGCATTAACATGATTCAAAAAAGGGTAGGGGTGTCTGTAAAAAATATGTGTATTGTGTGCGTCGATTCCTTTGTACCTCCCTTCATCCTCCTATGATCTTCCGCTCTTCCTCCGTTGATCCTATAGTTCCGGAGCGAATTTGAAGCGGACTTACAACGGTGGCAGAACGGAGGCATAAAGAGCCACAAAATTTTTCTGAGACACCAACTTAGTCTTTTGCTTGTTAAAACACACGGGGATTTGCATGAAATTACACTATTTGATACAGAATTTATATATTTTAACAGAGTAAAACGAGCTGTTTAACAAATTATAATTATCTTTGCGCAAAACAATAATTATGCACACCTTTAATATATACCATATGAGAACAAAGACCTTATTGACAGCATTCTTCATGATGTTTATGGGGATGACGGTTTGTGCCCAAAAAGAAAATACACGCAGCAACTTCATAAAGAAAATAGATGATACGATACTGAAATACAAGAAAACGAAGGTGGATACGGATTATGTGGATATTCCTGAGCGGGACTTTATGCTCACTTTGAAGTTCAGGGAGGCATTCCAGACTTACGACATGGAATTTCCGATACTTCTCTCAGAAATGGAATTGCCTGATCCTTATCCTATGATCTTGCCATCGAACACCCCAAACAATCGGTTTATTCAGACTAACCTGAACACTGTGAAATCATCAGCACAAATAGGATTCGACTGGCACGGCTTGGCTGTGAGTATTCCGCTTCCAATCAATAATTCATTCGCAAAGGCATACAGTCTTGCAAGCAATGGCTCAACATTCGGTTTCACAGTGCGCTACCGCACCGTGGAAAAGCCAAAAGGAACAGTAAACAATGCATTTCTGCAAACTTGCGAAGAAGTGGGAGAGCGTCTGAATGACTTAAAGGAACGACAGGAAAAAGGATTGCCCCTGATGGAAAATCACGCCCCTGTACGCATACAGAAATCGGATGTGATACCAGAGAATTGGGATTTGCGAACCGTGTATGCAGATGCGTATTATGTGCTTAACAATAAGAGGTTTAGCATGCCGGCAGCTCGCACAGGCCGTCTGATACAGAAACGAAGCGTGGGGAGTGCTTTCGTCATGGCAAATTACAATCAAAGCCGACTGCACATGTATAGGATGCTGAACTTTACGGAAGAAGTATTCCGTCATGACCAGTTCTCCATCGGAGCAGGCTATGGTTACAACTGGGCTATAAACGGGGGAAAACTGTTGTTCAGCATCTCTGTCATCCCGATGTTTTCGTTGGTGAACAGGGAGACACACAGTGGTTGGGATGACCCTGATGACGTTTACATGCAAACCGACCCGGAAGATGATGGTTTATGGGAGGCATACGACAAGCATTTCTATGACGCAGCCACATACGGACGGGATTCAAAATTCACCATAAACGGATTTGTTCGTGGCGGAATAAACTATAACATAGGGCGAAGTCTGCTTAATCTTTCATGTGACTACCGCCAGTATCTGTTCCGCAGTTGCACAGGAATGGAGGTAACGAACCGGGAGATTGACCTCACGCTGAAATACGGTTATCGGTTTTAGGTAAGGGGAAGGCGATTTATCTCTAAACGCAGAGGGAAATAAATGAAAAGTGAAAAATGAAAAATACTTTGCGGCTTAGGGGCTTTGTATTTAGAGAGGAAAGTAAATTAGGAGTAAATTGAATCTGTAAATTTGTTTCTAACGCAACTCCGTTGCTGAACTGACAAAAATTACCAATCTTACCAATCTTTAACCAATAAGATTATTTTTGATAAGATTTTTACTGATGGATTAAGATTGTGAAGATTGGTAATTATTGTCAGTTAAAAGCGAAAGCAACACGTCTCTGCGTTTGAAAAAAGGGATAGGGACGATGTTACGAGAAGTTATCCATTACAGGCTCTAGGCTGTGGGTAGATTCTTTGTCTTAATAATGCTCGCCTGCCAGATTGCTTTTTCAGGAGATCAGCATAAACGATATCTTCCTTGAATAAACACCAAAAGGTGGCTTGGATGCATCTTTCATTCCAAACATTTGTGCACCAATCTGGATGATTAAATTCTGGATCAAAAATCCTTTCCCATGTTTCTTCCTTCGGTTTTGCATCTTCGGTTTCTATTTCAGAGTCACCCAACACAGTATGCCATAGCATAAAGTCACTTGCTAATATACGGTCAGAGGGAATGAGGAGTTCCATATAGACAAGTTCTTCATCGTATGTTCCGAATAAATCTATAGAGCGTCTTGGCTTGGGAGAGGATTTCCCGTTATAATATTTCCATGCCCATAAAGGCAATTCTACATTATGAATTTCAGGCTTACCAATGCGTTTTCGCATCTGTTGCACCATCCATTTGTATGTATTGGGATAATCTTCATAAAGCCAACTTTTTTGGTTGCAATATGCAACACCTTCCTCCATTACCATGTTGAACAGGGCTGGAGTCTGACAAGTCCATAATCTGATTTTTTCTTCTTGTGGCATATTATTTAAGCGATTATTTTGATACAATAGTAAATGAAAAAACTCTGCGGCTTTGCGTCTCTGCGTTTTTTTAAAAGAGATTAAGGACGATGTTACGAGAACTTATCCATTACCGGCTTGAGGAACGGAGTTATTGTTCTGTCGAAGGTTCTGCCATAACGGTTGATGAATAGTTTTGAGATGCCGATATAGAGGCGTTTCTTGGCACGTGAGAGGGCTACGTATAGTTTGCGGGCATCCTCCTCCTTCTGGTTGATGGTGGTGGCGTTGAAGTTTGGATAACGGCCGTCAACGGCATCATAGACGATGACATTGTCAAATTCAAGTCCCTTAGCCTTGTGTACCGTTGAGACATAGATACGCTCTTTTATTCTGCTTGCGCTGCACAGGTCGGCCTCGCGCAGGGTGTTGATTTCCGCGCCATAGTGCTGTAGCTGTAGGATAAGCTCTGGATATTTCTCGCTGTCGATAAGGTCGTTGTCGATGTACGAGCAGATATAGTCGAGTTTGTCAACAGGTTGGATGAGTTTGTCGGCTGCAAGTGCATCGTGGATATAGCGGAGTTCGGTGGTGAAGCCCCTTCCCCCGCCCTCCCGAGGGAGGGGACCGGAAGGCGATGGGGCCTCCTTATATAATAGGTCGTGCGTATGGTGATAGAGTGGGGCATAGTTCTTCTGAAGCTTTGCACCTACATTTATCACAGCCTCACGGGCAAGGAGCGCATTCTGATGAGGGATGAGTGCCTTTGCCTTCATGTAGCAGTAGTCCACGAGACTCTTTGTGGCAAATACGTCATCGTCGGCAAGGTGGGAGTTCTGACCTTCGAGATGCAGGGTTTCGAGAAGGTGCTTGAGCTTGTGAACGCGCAGATCAGGCTCAAGAAGACGGATGAGGCGGAGAGAGTCGAAATATGGGGTCTCTTTCCCCGCCCTCCCGAAGGAGAAAGCTGATTCGAGAACGGATTTACAATACCTATTTATATTAGAGCGCAGGATGTTGATATCAAAATCGGCATTGTGGGCAAGGAGGACAGCATCATTGGCGAACTCAGAAAAGCGCATCAGGGCGTCTTCGTGAGAGAGAATTTCGGCAGTCTTGCGTTCCTCGATGATAGGGTTCACGATGTCGCCGAGCATTACGGGAATCTCGCGCTCTGTCTCTATGTGCACCATGAAAGTGCTAAGGATTTTCTCGCCACGGATGCGCATGGCGGCAATCTGTATGATGTCGTCACGGAAAGTGTCGAGACCTGTTGTCTCCGTATCAAAAATAACGATGTCCTGCGTCTCGTATGCCTTTACGAACTGCTGTGTGAGAGGCGGTGTGCCTACGGTCATAAGCTCGGAAGGCGATATGCCTGTGGCTATGAGCTGATGCACGATGTCCCTTGCCTCGTATGCCGTATGGATACATTTCGCACCCTGCATGATGCGCGACCATGCTATGAGGTTGGTGTCGGACATAACAGCTGAGAAATGCGCGAGGAGCAGTTTCATGTCGGGTGTGGAGAAGAGGTCGGTGCCCGAGATCTTGAAATGGGGTAGGGATAGCAAGGTAAGCTGCCGGCTGATTTCCTCAGCATCGGCATTCGATAAGGTGACGATTGCCGTTGTCTCGTCAGGGTTCGTCTGAAGCCAATGTCCTGCCTGTTGCGCTATTTTCACTATCTCCTCATCGGTTGTGCCGGCATAGATGAAGCGCGTGGCATCCTCAGCCTTATCGTTGTTGGTTGGTTGTGGAAGGAAGGCTGGGTCTATGCCAAGCACTTTTTCCGCGTACCTATTATATATATCAAGAAGGTAGCGTGGAGAGCGGTGGTTCTGGGAAAGGTGATGAATGGCATTTGCACAGCGTTTGCGCAGCATTTCGAGGGTTGAAAGCTTTGCACCCATGAATGAGAAGATGGCCTGTTGCTCGTCGCCGAGGTAGAGGATGCACTCGTTCTTGCTTATGAGGTCTATGATAGCCATCTGTAGCGGATTGAGATCCTGCACCTCGTCAACCTGAATCCAGGGGCGCTGAACGGCCTCAAGAAATGCTCGCTTCTCAGGTTCGTTACTCGTCTTTGCTTCGCTTATGGCATCATAGGCACGGAGCAGTACCTCGTTGAAATCCATTAGGCTATGCTCGCGCTTGTATGCCTCGTACTGATGCGCAAGTGATAGTTTCGTGAGCGTGTTCCTTACTTGCTGACGGTATGCCGCATAGTTAGCGTAAGTGCCTGTCTGCAAATGGTCGATGTCGGTAAGATAGAAGTCGGCATGCTCGTACATATCGTTCATCATCTCAGCCGTGAACTCCTTTCGGCATGCCGTGCACACCATTCGCATAG
>ODAI010781873.1_pt1 | contig 11728 bp, 12 predicted proteins | sample 1539321 | NCBI WGS metagenome assembly ODAI01 (sample SAMN02144231, study PRJEB22623) | gut metagenome | biome: sheep rumen | host: Ovis aries | place: New Zealand
CGAGAATTACAACCTGCCCGAGGGCACCAAGCACATGGCCGCCACCCAGAACGAGCTGCTGGCCGCGCTCGGCTCCAGCATCCGTCTGGGCGACGATGAGGTCATGGACGATGAACTCAACGGCGGCCAGTCCCAGCGCCTGTACTTCAACGCCTACAACTTCGACAGCTACCTGATGGAGGGCGTTGAGGTCGATCCCGAGCATCCCAATGACCGCGAGTACACCGAGGTCTACTCCAACTACGGCGGCTGCTCCGTGTTCTTCAACGGCGACGGCGTGCCCGCTACCGTGACGCCCATCGTCTTCGGTCACGAGAGCACCTACACCAAGGACTGCGACGGCGACGGCCGCAACGAGATGGTCTATCCCTACGGCGAGGGCAACCGGGTCGTGGTGATGGCCAGCGAGCAGATGGAGGACAAGGGCCTGGTCATCGTTGCCGGCGCGGCCTTCATGTCCAACTTCGAGGTGCAGGCGGCCATCTCCAGCGGCTCCACCGATGCGGACAACCAGAAGAACTACGCCAACTACAAGATCTGCGAGAACCTGGTCAAGGGCTTCAACGAGCTCAAGATCACCCCGATCGCCGAGGTTCAGCAGCAGACCGAGATCGGCCTTGTGTACACCATCGAGGGCACTGTGACCTCCAACGCCTCCGGCTATGATAAGGATACCGCCTTCTTCGACTGCATCTACGTGCAGGATGAGACTGCCGGCGTCTGCTGCTTCCCCGTCTCCGGCAATTACAAGATCGGCGACGTGGTTCGCATCACCGGCTACGTGGACTTCTACCAGGCCGAGCTGGAGCTGCAGGTCATGAGCATCGAGAAGATCGGCGAGACCGATCCTGTGGAACCCACCGAGGCGACCGCGGCCCAGATCAATGACCTGAGCCTGCTGGGAAGCCTGGTCACCCTGAACGGCACGGTCGAGAGCTTTGAGTACGAGAACGGTCTGATCCAGACCATCATGGTCAAGGACGCCAACGGCGATGTGGCCCGCGTGTTCATCGACGGTTATATCACCACCGCCGAGGACGTGAAGGACCTGACCGTCGGCTGCCAGATCTCCGCCACCGGCCTCAGCTCCTACGACGACACCTGGAAGGATACCGAGCACTTCCCGCGCATCCGTGTCCGCAACCGTGCTGACATCATCTGCACCGCTCCTGTTCTGACCGACGCCGCTGTCGTCTACGGCAAGAACATCTCCCTAAAGGGCAAGATCGCGGTGAACTTCTTCCTGGATCTGCCTGAAAAGGTCCTCGAGGACGAAGGCGCCTACGTCACCATCAACGACGAGAAGCTGCCGGTCAGCAAGGCCAAGACCAAGGTGATTGACGGCAAGACGATGTACACCTTTACCACCCAGGCGAAGCTCTCCCAGCTTACCGAGGAGCGCGTCCTGCGGCTCTATAACGGCGAGGGCGAGCTGACTACGCTGGTGACCAAGAGCGGCAAGGATGTGACCGAGACCGGCTGCATCTACAGAGTGCAGGATTACATCGAGCACGTCCGCAATTCCTCCAACGACGAGAAGCTCTTGAACCTGGTCAACGCTCTGTCCGATGTGGGCAGCCTCGCTCAGCTCCAGTTCAACTACAACGTGGAGAACCGCGAGGAGGTGCTTGGCGATCTGAGCGCGGTCACGGCTGACATGGTAAGCGAGTATGCCGCGGTCCTGGATGCCAAGGATGGCGCCGGCATCAGTTACGTCGGCTCCAGCCTGCTGCTTGAGGCGGACACCACCATCCGGCACTACTTCAAGCTCCAGGGCGGCGACATCAGCCAGTTCACCTTCAAGGTCGACGGCAAGAAGGTCAACCCCGTCAAGAAGGGCGACTACTTCTACATCGCCACCAAGAGCATCGCTGCCAAGGATCTGGACAAGTCCTTCCATGTGGAGGTCTCCAGCTCTGCCAACGGCGTGGTCATCAGCCTGGATTACTCCGCGATGAGCTACGCCTACAAGCAGCTTGCCACCGGCAAGACCGGAACCCTGTATGACCTGCTGAAGGCGCTGGTCCTGTACAACCAGGCCGCGAACACCTACTTCGGGTCCTGATTCCGGAATCGAAGGCAAAATCCCCAGCAAAACCTAAAGCAAAACGTCCGGGAGGAAACTCCCGGACGTTTCAATGTGCAGACAAAGCCATGCGGCAGAGCTTCGAACTGCATGGGGGATTGTGAAGCGGGGATGGGAGTCTCCTCTTCACGTACAATCTATGTAAAAATGGGAACTTTTTCAGCAGTTCCCATTTTTGCGCTTTTCGGTGAACGAGCCCCAGGCCTTCTATCAGCCCCAGTATAGGATATGCGTATTGATGGCACATCGTTTTGTGCTGTTCAAGCCCTGGGAAATGTGATACAATAGCCCTATCGAAAGCTGGGCGGGCATGACGATGAACGGGTCCGGCAGGCCCTTCCGCCTGTGCTTTGGGGCACGGCGCCGCCGGAAAGGAGAAGCCATGGAAGCTGCACGATTGCATATTCGGCCGCTGACTGCGCAGGATGCGGAGGCGCTGTACGCGGTGCTTTCGGACGCGGAGGTCATGCGCGCCATGGAAGCGCCCTTCTCCCGGCAGCAGACCGTGCGTTTTATCGAACGGGTGAATGCCGCGGAGCCCGCCCTTGCCTATGCCGTAGTCTGGAAGGAGACCGATGCGGTGATCGGCCACCTGATCTACCATCCGTTCGACAGCGAGAGCTGGGAGCTGGGCTGGGTCCTTCGCCGGGACTATTGGCGCAGAGGGATTGCCGATGAACTGACCGCTGCTGTCATCGCAGACGCGAAGCGGCGGGCCATTCCGGCGCTGGGGATCGAATGCGACCCGAAGCCCCGTGTGACCCGGCACATCGCGGAGAAGCACGGCTTTCGGTATCTGGGAGAAGAGAACGGACTTGCGGTGTATCGCAGAAACACTTGAATGCGGAGGGCGAGCAGATGGCATCCACGAAAGCATACCTGAACTTTGTACTGGAGCAGTTCTCGGAGCTGGACGAAATCACGGCCCGTCCCATGATGGGAGAATACGTCCTCTATTGTGGGGGAAAGGTGGTCGGCGGCGTGTATGACGACCGACTGCTGCTGAAACCCACGCCCGCGGCGCTGCGCCTGGTAAAAGAGGCCGGTCTCGAAACGCAGTTGGAGCGCCCCTACGACGGGGGAAAAGAAATGCTTCTGGCGGACGTGGATCGGCGGGAGCTGCTTTGCCGGACCGTGAAGGCAATCGCGGACGAGCTTCCACCGCCGAAAAAAACCCGATCCTAAAAGAAGCAAACACATGGCGAGGGCAGACGCGCGTTTGATCGTCTTCTTCGCCAAACGACAGGCTGGCCATCAGGGGGAGAAGCAGAGCCATGAACACGGATCCGAACAAACTGAACACCCGGCGTCTGGCGGATTTTGCCCAGGTGGAGACGCTGTATAAAACCAGACTGAAAAAGGACTTCGCCCGCAATGAGCTGAAACCGCTGATCTCCATGCGGCGTTCCTGGAAAGACAACGCGTATGATTGCTACGGCCTGTTCGATGGAGAGGAGATCCTGGGCTACGCGTTTTTTGTCCGTCTCGGGAACAACTATCTGTTCGACTATCTCGCCATTGTCGAGACGCACCGGGACGAGGGCCTTGGCTCGATCTTCCTCCGGCAGCTGGCAGACTGCCTTGCAGGCGCGGACTGCGTTGTGGGAGAAGTGGAGGACCCGGACAAGGCAAAAGACGAGGAGAGCCGGGCGATCCGGGAGCGGAGACTTCAATTCTACCTGCGCAGCGGATATCGAAGGACCGAGCTGAGCTCCTGCGTGTTCGGCGCGGACTATCGAATCCTGGAGGTGCCCACAGGAAAGGAGCATTCCGCAGAGGAACTGCGGGAAATCTATACGGCGCTGTACCGGAGCTTCCTGCCGGACCGCTTCTTCCGCACCCAGTTCCTGGTCCGGTGAGGCCAGGGAAATGGAGAATTTACCCCGTTACGCTCTTTACGACCATGGGTGTAATGGGGTATAATTCTGACAGTCGATATCGAACAATCCCTTCGGAATGTAGTGGCTTGGCAAATCGTACGGCGACACGATCCGCGTGATCATTGAAATCCCAGAGAAATGAGGATGCCCATGGGAGAACTTGAGCTGGATACGCTGCTGTTTTTTGACGGACACGCCGAAGCGCTCCCACTCTTTGCTGCCCTTGAGGACAGACTGCTGGCCCGCTTCCCGGAGACGAAAAAGCGCGTGCAGAAGACCCAGATCACCTATTATCACCGCCATGTGTATGCTTGTGCTTCCTTCGCGCGGGTGAAGCGCAAGGCGGAGCTGCCGGAAATTTGGCTCACCTTGACCCTGTGCTTGCCCTATCCTTTGGATTCTCCCCGGGTCGCAAGCAAGACAGAGGCTTATCCCGGCCGCTGGACAACCCATATCGTACTGGGTTCGGCGGAAGAGCTGGACGGGGAATTGCTTTCCTGGCTGGAGCAGGCCTACGATTATTCGGAGCGAAAATAGAGGAGAGAATGATGGAAAAGTGGAAATGCCCCAAGTGCGGGCGGGAATTCAAACGGGCGGAACAGCAGCATTTTTGCGGCAGACCCGGCACCGTGGACGAATACATTGCAGCCCAGGAAGAGAGTGTTCGGCCGAAGCTCCTGGAGCTGCGCGCTCTGCTGCGCACAGCGATCCCGGAGGCGGAGGAGCGCATCTCCTGGTCGATGCCAACCTTCTGGAAGGGGCAGAATCTGATCCACTTTGCCGCTGCCAAAAAGCACATCGGCCTCTATCCGGGCGGCGAGGCAACGACGGCGTTCGCCCCGGAGCTGGCAGCTTTCGATGTGAGCAAGGGCACGATCCGCCTGCCCTATGACCGCAAGCTCCCGGCGGAGCTGATCAAAAGGATCGCGCAGTGGTGCTATCAGAAATATGCCAAACAGCCGGAACGGAGGAAAGACGATGCTTGAAATTTTGAAAAAACGATTCCAGGAAAACATGGTCCGCCACCCGGAGCTGCGCTGGGAGCAGGTGGAAAAGCGCCTGCAGGGAAACGAAAAAGCGCTGGCAGCGCTGCTGGCCATGGAGGAGAGCGGCGGCGAACCGGACGCTATCGGCTGCCTGCCCGGCAGCGATGCGATTCTCTTCTGCGACTGCGCAAGGGAAAGCCCCGCCGGGCGCAGAAGCCTCTGCTATGACGAGGAGGCGCTGGCAAAGCGCGCCAAGAATCCGCCCGCAGGGAGCGCGGCCGGACAGGCGCGGGACATGGGCGTGGAGCTCATGACAGAGGAACTCTATTACAAACTGCAGGAGCTGGGCGAGTTCGATCTGAAGACCTCCAGTTGGATCGCCGCGCCGGAGGAGATCCGGCGGAGGGGCGGGGCGCTGTTCTGCGAGCGCCGCTACGGGAGAGTTTTCACTTTTCACAACGGGGCCGACTCCTATTACTCCGTCCGCGGCTGGCGCGGCTATATAATGATTAAATGATGGCGAAAAGCAAAAAAGCTTTTCGCTGCGCCGCATTGCGGCGCAGCAAAACAGCATGGCTGTTTTGCCATATACTCATTGCAATGAGCATCGGGCGAATGATTCTTCGAATCCTCGATTGATTTCGCTGTCCGATGATCATTATAACGGTATGAGAAAAGGCGCGACAGGGTGAACGAGATATGAAAGCATGCTATCATCTTCCGGGTTTGTTCGAGTTTTACGAGCTGTACCGCCTGTTTCTGCCCCTGTTTCGCAGCAGACGGGAATACTTTTACGACTGGTGCGAGATCGGCTCCATCTATGGCGCGCCGGCCGACTGCCTGTGGGGCGGCGGACGGGTGGGCTATGGGGAGGACCGGCCGGAGGAGGTGTTGGAGCTGCTGCGGGAATATGGCGTCTCCGCTCGCCTTACCTTCAGCAATTCTCTGCTGCGGGAGGAACACCTTGCGGACAAAAGGTGCAACGCCCTCTGCGCCCTGTTTGAGCAAGGCGGAGGAGCACAAAACGGCGTGATCCTGGCGTCTGATCTGCTGCTGCGTTATCTGCAGGAGAACTATCCCGGCTTTTACTTCGTCTCTTCCACCACCAAGGTGTTGACGGCGTTTGAGCAGCTGGATGCGGAGCTGCAGCGAAGGGACTTTCGCTATGTGGTGCCGGATTTCCGGCTGAACAAGGCGTTTGACCGCTTGGAGACGCTCCCGGAAGAACACAAGCGGAAGCTGGAATTCCTGTGCAACGAGTGCTGCTGGTTCGACTGCCCGGACCGGAAGAACTGCTATGAAAACGTCAGCCGCAAAAATCTGGGGGAAGACTGCGGAGAGCATGTCTGCGTCTCCCCGGAGGCCGGGCGGGGCTATCGCTTCTCCGACGCGATGAAAAATCCCGGGTTTATCGGGATCGGGGATATCCGGCAAAGCTATCTGCCCAGGGGCTTTTCCCAGTTTAAAATCGAAGGGCGAAGCCTGGGCAGCGCCGTCGTGCTGGAATTTTTGCTGTACTACCTGACGAAACCGGAGCATCAGCTCAAGGTGCGGGAGGAAATCTATCTGGACAGTTCGCTGGACCTGTTCTGAGAGGCGGCCGGGGATACCTGGCGGGAAAGGAAAAGCATGAAAAAGCTCGCTTTTATCTGGGATATGGACGGTACGCTGGTGGATTCCTATCCCGCGATCGTCCCGGCGGCGCAGGAGCTGCTGCGGGGAATGCAGGTGGAGTTCCGGGAAGAGGAGCTCTACGCGGAGATCATTCGCAGCTCTGTCGCGGCTCTGCTGGAACGCCTCGCGGCGGAGCGCGGGCTTGACCCCGCCGCGCTCAAGGCCGCCTTCAACCGGCTGAATGACCGGCGCATCGACCGAATCAGGGCCATGCCCCACTGCGCCGAGACCCTGGAGGCTCTGCAGCGGGCGGGACACCGGAACTTCGTCTATACCCACCGGGGAGAATCCTGCGGCGCCATTCTGGCGCAGACCGGTCTTGCGCCGTTTTTCACAGAGGTGGTCACCGCCCTCAACGGCTTTCCCCGGAAGCCGGAGCCGGATGGGATTCGCTACCTGATGGAGAAATACGCGCTGGACCCTGCCCGCTGCTTTTATGTGGGTGACCGGAGCCTGGACGTGGAGGCAGCGGAGCGGGCCGGGATCGGCAGTATCCTCTACCTGGCCCCTGGCAGTCCCGGCAAAGCCACCGGGAGGGAGACCCGGTTGGTCAGGGATCTGGGGGAGATCCCCGCCTTGACCGAGCACTTGTAAGCGCCGCCCTCACGCAGGACGGATCGAGGGAGACAAGAGGGAGCATATGAGACAGACGGACCGGGCGGTCTGCAGCGTAATCTGCCGGCATGAGGGGATCAAGGCGAAGGACATCGCCAGGGAACTGAACATGGAGCGCGCCGAGGTGAACGCGATCCTGTATTCCTCGCCGCTGATGAAGGAGCTCTGCTGGCAGGACCGGGAGTACTGCTGGCACGGGATCATGAAGCAAACCCGACCCCATATCGGCCTGCAGGAGTTTGCCGCATACTATGACAGCGTGGGAAACTTTCTGCTGCTGTCCGAGGCGGAATGGCTGGAAAAGCTGGCGGAGGGCTGCGTAAATATCGGCCGCAGCCTCAGCGATACCAGAGGACTGTTCCATTCCTTTCGGGACTGTCGGGAGCAGCTCCTGGGGCTGATGGACGACCTGCGGAGCATGGCGGGAGAGCGCTGCCTGGACTGGGAGATCGCCTTTGAACTGCGGCTGAAGCGCTCCCGCCATGTGCGGATCTACGCCGACGTTCTGATCATCACGGAGGACAAGGTGTTTTCCCTGGAATTCAAGATGAAAAAGCAGGCGGAGCCGGAGGAGATCCTCCAGGCGGCCAAGTACGCCCCCTATCTGGAGATCCTCTTCGGCCCGGCGTACGAGGTGATCCCGGTGCTGGTGCTGACCGCCGCCCGGGAGCGCTACGGCTTTGAGCGGATCGGGGACGCGGACGCGCTGCTGCCGGTTTGCTCCGGCGATATGCTGTTCAATGTGCTTGACGAATACTTGGGTTTTCTGAACTGAAGCGGACCGGACAAGGAGGCGGATAAGAACATGAAGACGAACTTGTTTGCCCAGGCACTGCTGAAATTTTCCCTGGGCCTGGTGCTGGTGGGCGCGCTGATCTTCCTGCCGGCCTGGACCCTGGACTATTGGCAGGGCTGGCTGCTGATGGGGATCTTGTTCCTCCCCATGTTTCTGGCGGGGCTGATCCTGCTGAAAAAGAACCCGGAGCTGCTGCGAAAGAGGCTCCAGGCCAAGGAAGAGCAGGCGGAACAGAAAACGGTGATCCTGCTCAGCGGACTCATGTTCCTGGCAGCCTTTCTGCTGGCGGGCTTTAACCGCCGCTTCGAATGGATCACGCTGCCCACCTGGGTGCCCTGGGCCGCGGCGGCGGCCTTCCTGCTGGCCTACGCGCTCTATGGAGAGGTCCTGCGGGAAAACGCCTATCTCTCCCGGACCATTGAGGTGCAGGAGGACCAGAAGGTGGTGGACACCGGGCTCTACGGCATTGTCCGCCACCCCATGTACAGCGCGACGCTTCTGCTGTTTCTGACCATGCCGCTGGTGCTGGGGTCGCTGCTTTCCTTTGGCGTTATGCTGTTCTACATCCCCATCATCGCCAAGCGCATCCGCAATGAGGAGCAGGTGCTGGCTGAGGGCCTGAAGGGCTATCCGGAATACATGACCAAGGTGAAATACCGGCTGATCCCCGGGATCTGGTGAAAAATGAAAAGCCCCCGCTTTCCGATTGGCTTCGGAGAGCGGGGGCTTTGCTATGTACGCTGCGGAGAATCAGCCCTTGACACCGCCGGAGGTCAGCCCGGCTGTCAGGTGCTTTTCGATGCTCATGAAGAGGATCACCACCGGGATCGTTGCCAGCAGGGAAGCGGCAAACAGATACTGCCATTCGATCATGTTGAAGGACGAGAACTGGGTGATGCCCACGGTGATGGGGCGGTTTGCGTTGGTGGAGATCAGCACGGTGGAGATGGTGTACTCGTTCCAGGCGTTGATGAACACGAAGATCAGCGCCGTCACGATCCCGGGGGCCGCCATGGGGAGCAGGACCCGGGTCAGCGAGCCCATGGTGCTGCAGCCGTCGATCAGGGCTGCCTGCTCCATTTCCGGGGAAATGGACACGAAGGTCCCGCGCAGCAGCCAGATGGCAAAGGCCTGGTTAAAGGCGGCGTTAATGAGCATCAGCCCCAGCACGCTGTCGTTCAGGTGCAGGGTGCTCATCAGTTGGGAGATGCCGATCAGCAGGACCACGGGGGAGAACATCTGGCTCATGATGACGAAGCCCAGGAAGGTCTTCTTGCCCACGAAGTTCATGCGGGCCAGGGCAAAGGCGGCGGGGATGCCGCAGAGCATGGCGATGATTGTGGCGCCGCCGGCGACCAGGAGAGAGTTCAGCAGATAGCGGGGCACGCCGCGCTGGATGATATGGGTCAGATTGCTCCAGATCCACTCGGTGGGGAACAGGTGCAGGAAGTACATATCCAGGGTCTCCGCGTTGGAGCGGAAGGCGGTGATGGTCATAACATAGTAGGGATACAGAGTCACCACGCAGACGATCACCACGAAGAAGTACAGCAGCCCCCGCAGCAGGGAGCTCTTCACACTCCCGAAGCGGAGCTGGATCGCCGCCAGCAGGGAGAGAAACAGGACCGGCAGCAAGATCCAGATGAGCCCCGAATGATGCACATCCAGGCCGCCCATGGCCTTGTCGATCCCGTCGCCCAACTGGCCGGAGAAGAGGAAGCGGTCCATCCTCGCGAACATGGCCTCTTTTCCGTCCTCCAGCAGGCCGGCGTTGTAAAGACCGATCTGCCGGGAGAAGGCGTAATTGTTCATCAGCACAAACACCGGGACCAGCAGCAGCGCCAGCAGCAGGGCAGTACAGGCTGCGCTGCGCAGCAGAGCGCTCCGCCTGTCCAGAAAATGATGGGGCTGATCCATGCTGCCGAAGCTGCCCAGCAGAGCGCAGAAAAGGCCGATGGCCATCAGCGCCAGGATCAGCGTCAGCACATAGGAGGAGGGAAAGCCGAAGCCCAGGAAGGAAAAGACGCTTTTGCTGAAGCTCTGGTTGATGGTGAAGGTGATCAGCGAGGTGGTCTCGCCCTTGGAGTTGACCCGCTCCAGCACGTCCTCGGTGATCTCCACCGCCAGACCCTGCTGCCGGTATTCCTCCGCAGCCGCCTCCACCTCGGAGCGCACTGTCTGGTACTTCTCATCGCCCACAAAGGTGTTGGGGGATTTCTTGATGAAGACCCCGGCATTGAAGCTGTAGAGCGGCAGGCTCATGAGGATCAGCGCCAGCGCCAGACCCAGAAGCAGCAGAAGCAGGGAGACGCGGTTGGCTTTTTTCAGCTCCGGATTTCTCATTGTTCGTCCTCCTTCCGCATGACGGTGACCATATACAGACCGGCGCAGAGACAGAGAATCAAAAAGCCGATCACCGACAGGGCGGTTGCAGGCCCTTTCTTTCGCTCGTAGAAGCTGAGCATATAGAGGTAGGTGATCATGGTGTCTGTCTGGTGCTTGGGGGCGCCCTTGGTCATGGTGTAGATGATGGGGAAGGAATTGAACACGTAGATGATATTGAGAACGGTGCTGACGGTCAGCGAGGGCCTGACCATCGGCAGCGTGATATTCCATAGCTTGCTCCAGAAGCCCGCACCGTCCACCGTGGCGGCCTCGTAGAGAGACCCGTCGATGGACTGCAGGCCGGAGAGAACGCAGAAGGCGACGAAGGGCACCGTCACAAAAATGCCGACGCCGCATTCCCAGATGAACTCGATGGTATAGCTGGTGCGCCAGTTGATGGCCTGGCTGATGACGCCCAGGTTCAGCAGGACGCTGTTCAGGCTGCCGTATTCGTATTTAATGATATAGTTCCAGACGGAGGCCTGGATCACCAGAGAGGTTGCCCAGGGGAAGACGAGAATGGAGCGGGCGAGCTTGCGCCCGCGGAAGTTCTGGTTGAGGACCAGGGCAATGATAAAGCCCAAAACGGTGGAGATGCCCACCACGGAGATCACCCACCAGAAGGTGTTGAGCATGACCTTCTTGAAATCGGGGAGATTGACCGCGTCCACAAAGTTCTGAAACCCGATAAAGCCCTTGATGACGCCGCCTTGGGTGATTTCACTGAAGGAGAGCTTGAAGACGATCATAATGGGGAAGAGGACGAAGACCGCAATCAGCACGATGCTGGGGAGCAGCCAGAGATAGGGCCCCCATTTGTTTTTTCCTTGAATGGGATTCAAAAGGATTCCCCCTTTCGGGAAGAGTATGCAGAACGAACATTCAAAAAACGGACTCGGCTGAGTCAGCCGAGTCCGTCCTGTGCGGAAAATCAGCCGGTGATCTCGGCCTGCAGAGCATCCAGACCGGCCTGGACATCGCCGCCGATCAGAGCATCCTGCTCAACGGCGGTAACGCCCTGACGGACGGTGGCCCACTCGGCCATGGCGGCGGGATAGAACTGGCAGCTGCCAAGAACATCCAGCCAAGCCTCGAAGCTGGGATCGGCGGCCACAAGAGCCTCAACGGCGGAGTTGACGGCGGGCAGGAAGCCTTCCATGCTGACCCAGCCCACGTAGTTCTCGGGGTTGTAGAAGAAGGTCAGGAACTTGCCGATGGCCTCGTTGCGCGCGGCCTGGTCGGGAGCGGAGTCGTCCTTGAAGGCCATGATGCGGTCCATAACGCCGACGGAGGAACCGGTCTTGCC
>ODAI014781587.1_pt1 | contig 11728 bp, 9 predicted proteins | sample 1539321 | NCBI WGS metagenome assembly ODAI01 (sample SAMN02144231, study PRJEB22623) | gut metagenome | biome: sheep rumen | host: Ovis aries | place: New Zealand
CACTCATCGTGAGCTGCACAAAAATCATTGAGAGCATCATCCGTGCGCTAAGAATGGTCATCACATAGGTGAAGAGCGACGTGAGCTGACCAGTGGTGAGGTCGCCACCCACAATGTGCTTGGCGCCAAACCACGATAGCGAGATAATGCAACCATAGACGACTATCATCATCACTGGATGGTTCAACGCCATCAGGCTCTCGGTTTTGACAAAAAGACCATACAACGCTCTTGCCGCCCTGCTGAACTTCTTGTTCTCATAGTCCTCACGCACAAAAGCTTTTACCACTCTAATCGCCGACACGTTCTCTTGTACCACATTGTTCAAGTCGTCATATTTCTTGAAAACTTGTTGGAACAACTTCACTGTGCGGCTGATGATGAGGTAGAGCGCAGTTCCAAGGATCACGAGAGCGATAATGAAGATTGTGCTCATTTTTGTGTTAATGAACACGCACATAAAGATGGCAAACACAAGGTTGAGTGGCGCGCGTACCGACACCCTGAGAAGCATTTGGAAAGCGTTCTGAAGGTTGTTGACGTCGGTAGTCATCCTCGTCACCAGGCCCGACGAGCTGAACTTGTCGATGTTGGAGAATGAAAAAGTTTGAATGTTGCGAAACATGGCCTCACGCAGGTTGCGTGCGAAGCCCGACGAAGCAATTGCCGAAAAACGGCCAGCAAGAATGCCGAATAGCATGCTCATGGCTGCCAGCACCAGCATGATGGCTCCATATTTGTACACATTGCCCAGATGGCTCTTTGCTATGCCCTCGTCGATAATCCACGAAGTGACATAGGGAATTAGTACCCCCATCACCACCTCTAAGGCGATAAAGATAGGAGTCAAAATCGACGCAGTCTTGAAACTGCCAATCTGCTTTATTAATGTCTTAAGCAATGTACTCTAAATTTTAATTTGTCGCAAAGATAGTAAATAGTTTTCAGTTTTCAGTAATAGGTAGTCAGTTTTTAGTTATCAACATCTTTTGTAGGTTAGAAGTTGTAGCCGTCTTCCCAGCCTTCATCGTAGTCTTCGTTGTCGCCGTCGTTGCCACCGCAACCTGTCATAATGAGAGCAATCAGACATGTCATGGCCCAAAAAGTAGTGTGTTTTACTGTATTAATTATAAAGTTTTTGGTCATCGTGTGTGTGTTTAGATTGCAAAGATAGTAAAAACAATCGAGAATTTGCTTTTAGGCTTTTGAGGGAATGTACAAATTTGTAGATTGTGTTAATTTTTGGCGGTTAAAGTCTTAAACAATTATAAATTTTCTACTATTATTTTGGGTTAAATTTGTTTTTTTGAAAAAAAACACTACTTTTGCAATATATTTAGTGATATGCCTTTAGGACGAAAAACGAAATATAAAAATCTTTTTCTATTGAAAATGCTTTTAATAATACATAAATTATGAAAATAAATCGGCCAGTTGCTGAAATTGGTCAACAGTTTTTCATATGTATCTTTTTCATTGTTAACAAACACAAAAGTATTGTAAGGTAAATAAGTTTTAGTATTTAAATTTTATGGTGAGGATGTCGTTGGATGTGAATCTAGCGGCATTTTTCTTTGTCCATTTTAGGTTGTAAATAAAAGAGTGTTTTTTAAGTTGTGAACTTGGGAATTATTGACTACCTTTGCAGCGTTTTTTAGAAAATTGAATCATAGAGAAGAAATATTTCATGGTTTTTTCTTTTGAAATACATTATATAATATGGTGCTTGCTGGCGGCGGCATTGGTGTTGTCGCTGGTGTGGGTGGTTTGGTATAACCGTCGTAGCATGAAGCTGTTGAAGTTCATGAAATATGATGAGCGCACCCGTCGTTATCTTTATCCCGAGGATTTGCCTTCGGTGTCGGTAATCGTGTTTGCCGACAATGACGAGAAGTGGCTCAACAAGTACCTTCCCACCATTATGCGCCAAAAATATCCTTCGCCATTTGAGGTGATAGTGGTCGACGACGCATCGTTCGACGGCACCAAAGACTTGGTGGGCGACATGATGGTGTATTTCGACCATCTGAAAATCGTTTCGGTTCCCGACCAGACCCGCTCCCTGTCACGCAAGAAGCTTTCCGTGATGCTTGGCATCAAAGCCGCCCAGCACGAAGTGGTGCTGACCACCAACGCTAATTGCCAGATTCATAGCGACCGTTGGCTGATGGCGATGATGCGCAACTTTGGTCCTGGCGTAGATGTGGTGCTCGGTTATTCTTACTTTGATCACAGTGAGGACCGTGGCATTGGAAAATGTTACCGAGTGCTTGACGAGATGACGACTGCCATGCAGTGGATACTTAGCGCTGTCAAGGGCCAACCTTACCGTGGCATCAGCGACAACCTCGCCTATCGCAAGGAGGTTTTCTACCGAAACAAGGGCTTCTCTAAGTCGCTAGAGATGAAATGGGGCGATGATGACATCTTTGTCAGCGAGATTACCACTCCCAAAAACACACGTGTGGAACTGCTCCCTGCAAGCATGTCGACTGCCCACTTTGACGATTTGCCACATGCTTTCAGCACCTTGAAGTCACGCCGTGATTTTACATCAAGGCACGTGAAATATAAGTCGCAGTTCCGCGTGCAGGCCTGCATGTCGCTACTATATTACCTGCGTCTTGCTGCGCTGGTAGCGGCTGTTGCTTTGTGTTACACCAACCTGGCTGTGAGCCTGTGTGCATTCCTCATTTTCCTTATCACATGGTTGCCCATGATGCTCACCACATTCAGGAACTGCTACTTGCTGCGCTTGCCGTTGCTGTTGTTCTCGGTTCCGCTATTCACCTTGATTCGTCCTATTGTCAACACATTCTACAAAATCAAGGGATTGTTTACCCGCAAAAACAATTACACGTCAATAATGTAAGATGATTAAGACCCTCACCAGCTGGCGCGGCATCTTTGCCTTGTGCATCGTGTGTTTCCACTTTGCGATGCATGAGTTTGACCAAATGACCTATGCCGGTGTCACGTTCTTTTTCATGCTTAGCGGCTTCTTGGTTACTTACAAGCATGAGACGCTTAATAGCGTCAAGAGCTTCTATAGCCGTCGCTTGTGGCGCATCTTCCCCCTTCACTGGCTGGTGCTCGTGGCAATGATATTGCTCGACCTTGCAGTCATCCACCGGTTCCACTACGGCTGGGATTTGCCACTGCATGTGACGTTGCTCCAATCGTGGATTCCCTACAAATCAATACACTATAATTATAGCATCCACTCGTGGTTCTTGAGTTCGCTCATGTTTTGCGTGCTGGCCACTCCTTTGCTGCTCAAAGTCATTAAAAAACTGTGCCTCACGATGGTTTTCGTGCTGGCGCTTGTGGCTTGTGCGATAGTGATAGTGTTGAATACCGTGCCATTAGGCTTTGACACAAGCTATTGCTATGTGTGCCCTCTCACTCGCTTGGTTGACTATGCATTAGGAATGGTGCTGGGTGTGGTTGTTAGAAAACTTCAGGCAGTGGCCACTCGCCAATACTCGCTGGCTAAAGCGAGTTTCGTTGAGCTGTGCGTGCTGATGGCATTGACCAGTTGTGTCGCGATTCATGCCAGTGGTAATTTCATAGCTGTGAAGCTAGAAAACTCGCCACTATGGTGGATACCCGTAGCTGCAATCATCTTTGCATCGGCGATGCTCAACGGTCAAGAAGGCGTGGTGGGTAAAGTGTTGAAGTTGCGCCCACTGGTTTGGCTGGGTGAGATAAGTTTTGAGGTTTATCTGTTGCAGAAGTTGGTAAACAATGCCTTCTGTTACCTGGTGGCGCCATTGTTTGGCCACTATGGCATCATGATTTATGATTACAGTTTTGCCTGCACTCTGCCGCTGCTCATCGTCACCGCTTGGGCTGTGAACCGATTGTTGTCCTTCACAATCGCAAAACGACTAGACCAAAGACCATAATAATATATATTATTTATTCAAAAAGTGACATATTTGCAATAACAGCGGGAAAATTGCGTTATTAAGTTAAGATGAATATTCTCAAATACCGACATATTGCAATTTTAGTGCTACTATTAACGGTTGTTACTGCTGTGGCTCAAGACAATGACAAAATCTTGAATCGCCAGTATGCCGATATGAAACGAGTGCATTATGGTTTCTCGGTGGGTGTTAATTTCCAGGACCTTAAGCTAACAAACAACGGCTACATTAGCGAGGACGGGCAGGCATGGTTTGCCGATGTGCCAAACCATTCTCCGGGCTTCTGTGTTAATGTGCTTGCCGACTTGAGATTGTCGAACCACTTCAACCTGCGATTTTCGCCAGGTATGTACTTTGGTAACAAAGTGGTGAGATATTTCAATGCTAACGCTCCTGTCGACGCCTTGGAACCATCGATCAAGCAGCAACGTCAGAATGTGAAAGCTACTTATATTGTCGTACCTCTCGAACTCAAGTTCTCGGCTCGTCGCCACCATAACATCAGGCCATATTTCACTGGTGGTGTCATGGGGCTCTATGACCTCAGCAAGGAGCGTCCGGAGCAGATGCGCCTTAAAGACTTTGATGTTATGCTTACTGTGGGCATGGGATGCGACTTCTACCTGCCTTTCTTCAAATTGTGTCCCGAGGTGAAATTCTGCTTTGGCTTGAAGAACCTTCTCGAGACCAACCGTCCTGATCTTCAGGACAATCCAGCAATGGAGGTGTTTACCAAGAGTCTAAGTAAGGTAAAAAACAGTATGGTAGTGCTGACATTCTATTTTGAATAAAGAGAAAAAAGATAATGCAACTGCATAAATCATATATTAGAAAACTGGCTGTGGCGCTGTTGATGGCAGTGGCGTCATGGGGATTTAAAGCATCGGCACAAATCGACGCCCAGCTCACTCAATATTGGGCTGTGCCGTCCTATTATAATCCATCGTCAATAGGTAATGTTGACTACATCCACATCACTGCTGGCAGTAAGTTGCAGTGGATAGGCGTGAAGCATGCCCCAATGAACTTCCTAGCGATGGCCGACATGCCATTTAAGTTCCTTGGCAAGCGATGGGGCACAGGTCTCTTGTTGCAACAGGAGAACGTGGGTCTTTTCAGCACCCAGACTGTAGCGGCACAACTCGCATGGAAGAAAAAGATGCTTGGAGGAACCCTGAGTGTGGGAGTTCAAGTGGGACTGCTCAATCAATCCTTCAAGGGCGATAGTGTGAGAGTGCCCGATACCGACCAAGCTCACACCAATGCCGACGACGCTATCCCCAAGGGAGTTGTCAACGGTAGGGCACTTGATGTGGCCGCAGGCGTGTCGTTTGTCCACAAGTGGTTTTGGGTAGCCGCCTCAACAACCCACGTGACCGCTCCAACCATCACTCTTAAGGCCGGAGAAAACGAGGAAGATTTGTACGAGTTTAACACTGGTCGCTTCTTTTATTTGATGGCTGGTAGCAATATTCCTATAAAAAATACGTTATTTGAGATACAGCCTTCGGTTTTTGCCAAGACTGATACTAAATTCTGGCAAGCCGAGGCAACATTGCGTGTGCGGTACAACAAGTTCCTTTCAGGAGGTTTTGCCTATCGTCACAAAGATGCTGTCAGCGCTATGTTTGGAGCCGAGTTCAAGAACTTTTTTGTGGGGTATGCCTACGACTTCCCCATCTCATCGATGAACAAGGCGACGCATGGTAGCCATGAGCTGTTTTTAAATTATAACGTGAAACTCAACTTGGGTGAGGTTAACAAGAACAAGCACAAGAGCATACGCATCATGTAGCTTGGACTGTGATTTTTTGAGAGAGACAACAAACTATCAAGACAAAATATATTCTAGAGTATAATGAAAAAGTTATTGATTATTGTTTTGGCGACTTTAGCTCTTGCATCTTGCAGTGGCATTCGCAAGTCTATCAATAGTGGTGGCGGCGAAGTTACTGGTGTGGGAGCAGTGACTTATTCGGAACCCACTCCCTATGGAATGGTGCTCGTTGATTGCGGCTCGATGAAAGAGGGCCCATCTCAACGTGACTCCCTGTGGGGAATCGACTCTACAGCTCGTGGAGTGAGCGTCGACGCCTTCTGGATGGATGAGAATGAGGTCACCAACAGTAAGTACAAGCAGTTTGTCTATTGGGTGCGCGACTCTATTATCCGTGAGCGTCTTGCTGACCCTGCTTATGGTGGCAACGAAGAGTTTAAAATCGAGGAGGACAAGGATGGCAACCCCATCAAGCCTCACCTAAACTGGAGTAGAAACATTCCTTGGAAAAACCCAAGTGAGGATGAGGAGCGCGCTATCGAGAGCGTTTATCGCATCAACCCAATTACTGGAAAGAAGGAATTGGATCCTCGTCAGATGAACTATCGTTACGAGATTTACAATCTCACCGAGGCAGCCAAGCGTCGCAATCGTTTCGACCCAACAACTCGTGACTACAACACCGACCATGCCGTTCCAACCACTAATCCTATTATTAGCAAGGACACAGCATTTGTTGATGATGACGGACGCATCATTCGTCAAACTGTAACACGCCCATTGCAGAGTGAGTTTGACTTTGTCAACACCTATATCGTGAACATCTTCCCCGATACCACTTGCTGGATTAACGACTTTGAAAACAGTTACAACGAGCCCTACGTGAGGTTGTATTTTGCCAATGGCAACTACAACAGCCACCCCGTAGTGGGCGTGAGCTGGGAGCAGGCTAATGCCTTCTGCCACTGGCGCACCGAGTTCCTGAAGAAGTCGCTGGGCAAGGAGGGTGTTTACATTGAGCCTTTCCGCCTGCCTACCGAGGCCGAGTGGGAGTTTGCTGCTCGTGCAGGAAAAAACGAGAACATCTATCCGTGGGATGGGGCATTGCCGCTAACTGAAGATGAAGGGTGCTTCTATGCCAACTTTAAACCTAACGAAGGAAACTATGTGAGGGACGGAAGCATCATAACGTCCCCGGTGGGGACGTATGAGCCCAACGACAACGGCCTATTTGACATGGCGGGTAACGTGAGCGAATGGACATCGACGAGCTATACCGAGAGTATCGACCAGATGACCAACGACCTCAACCCCGAGTACCGTTACAACGTTGCCAAGGAAGACCCCTACAAGATGTCGCGCAAGATAGTGAGAGGCGGCTCTTGGAAAGATGTTGCCCACAACATCCGCAGCGATATTCGCATGTGGGAGTACCAGAACGAGCAACGTTCCTACATTGGCTTCCGTTGCGTGCGCTCAAAGGTGGGCTTCACCAAGTCGAAACGCAAGAACAACTGCTGCGATTGACCTAGTGGCAACCATTTGTCAAGAAATCTAAACAACTTAACATAGCAACAATATGTCAACTGATATCAATAAAAGAGCAAGGCTTCAGCGCAAGAGAAAAAGGCAGATGATAACCCAGCGCTTCTTCAACTTCGCCTACAGTATAGGTGCAGCTGTCGTTATCTGGGGTGCTCTGTTTAAGATTCTGCACTTACCTTGGGGTAACACACTGCTGACCATAGGTATGGGTACCGAGGTGCTCATGTTTATCATCACTGCTTTCGAGCGTCCCGAGAAAGAGTATCACTGGGAAGATGTGTTCCCAATTCTCGACACTGGCGATCCTGACGACCGCCCTCCAGTGCTCAATGGCCAGCCAGCCACTGTTACCATCAATGGCGATTTGAGTGGAGAAAATGTGACCGACGAAACCGATACCGATGAAAGCGGTGTGCCACCAGTGCCCGGCAGTGACGAGCAAGTTGGCCGTCAGCAAACAGGTGGACAGAACATTACCATCAACACTCTTCCAGCTTCGATAGGAGGCGCTACCGTAGTTGCCAGCCCCGATGTTGCTGCCACTATTGCCGCTATGAGCTCGGAAGACGTGAAGGCTGTGATGGGCCTGCCACAAGGTGTGGAGCTTAACGAGCAAGAGACACAGTCGCTGAGCGATAGCATCGCCAAGATGAACAACACCAGCAACCAGCTCTCGCGCATGGCCGAGCTTACCGACGCCACTCAGCAATATCTGAACCAGATGTCGGCAATCAGCGAGCAGATGCAGCGCTTGAGCGAGACCACAACTGCGTTGAACAATGTTCAGCAAACCTTGTTGTCGAGCTATGAGGCTATCACTAGCAACAGCGAGAGCATCACCAACAACACCACTGGCTACATTGAGCAGATGGAAGCGTTGAACCGCAATGTGGGTGGCTTGAACACAATCTATGAGATTCAGCTCAAGAGCATCTCATCGCAACTCGACAGCATCGACCGCGTGAACCGTGGCTTGAAGGATATTCGTGACATGTATGAGAAGTCGGCCGCCGAGAGTGCTCACTACTGCGATGAGACCGAGAAGATGGCCCGTTACATGAAGCAGCTCAACAATGTCTATGAGAAGATGATAAAAGCAATGACTGTTAACATGTATAACCCCATGGCTGGTAACATGATGGCAGGAATGGGCGACAGCAACTCTCAGCCCAGTGATAGCTACGACGACTATAATGCTGGAAGTGGCATCGACGAATAAATAAGAAACTTTAATCACACAGATTATAATATTAGGTAATGGCAGCTGGAAGAAATCAGTCACTGGCGAAGATGTCGCCACGTCAAAAGATGATAAACCTTATGTATATCGTCTTGACGGCCATGCTAGCGCTTAACGTGTCGAACGATGTCCTCAACGGCTTCAGCCAGGTTGAGGAAGGCTTGACGCGCTCCAACAACACTATCACTTCTCGTAACATGCTCATGATGTCGAAGCTGCAGGAGTTCTACGACGAGCATCCTGAGGAGGGCGAGCAGCTTCTCAACTCGGGTAACGAGATTCGCGAAAGTGCCGACGACCTCTATTATTACATCGACAGCCTTAAACTGATGATTGTGAAGGATGCCGATGGACCTGAGGGACGTCTCGACAACATTAAAAATCGAGATAACCTTGATGCTCCTAACAATGTGATGCTCTCACCTGAGACACGCCGAGGAAAAGACTTGCGTCTGCGCATCACTAGCTACAAGGACTTCTTGCTTCGTTATATCGATGACCCTGACAAGCGCAGGAACATTGAAGCGTCACTGTCGACCGAGCCTTACAAGCTTAAAGATGATATAAAGGGCAACAAGACGTGGGAGGAATCGCTCTTTGAAAGCATGCCTACGATTGCCGCCATCACGCTGCTCACTAAGTTGCAGAACGATGTGAGATATGCCGAGGGTGAGGCCTTGCGTCACCTGCTTACCGAGGCAAAGATTGGCCCCGAGGAGCTGGAGGCGATAGAAACCGCCGACTTGAGCGCTATCAAGGTGAACTGGATGAACGCTTTTGTGATTCCTCAGTCACGAGTGGTGATGAGAGGCTCAAGATACAAGGCACAGATTGTGCTGGCGTCTATCGACTCCACACAGCGCCCCGCAGTGTATGTTAACGGCTCAAGATTGAGTAGCCGCGATGGCACCTACGAGGTTGGTACCACCCAATCGGGAACTTTCAACTACTCGGGTTACATCGAGGTGGTGGGAAGAGACGGACATGTCTATAAGCGTGACTTCAAGTCGAGTTACACCGTTATTGATCCTGTGGCAACAGTTAGCGCCACAATGATGAACGTGTTCTACGCTGGTATCGATAACCCAGTTTCTATCTCGGTTCCAGGCATTGGCGACGGAACAGTTAACGCCACAATGACCAACGGAACACTCACTAAGAGCGGAAACGGATGGATTGCACGACCAGCACAAGTGGGCGTTGATTGTGTTGTATCGGTTTCGGTTGAGATTGACGGAGTGAGGACCAATGTTGGCTCTTCAACGTTCAAGGCTCGCAAACTTCCCGACCCAACGCCTTACATTCCTCTGGGCCAGGATATACGTTACAAGGGTGGAAAACCCATTGCTAAGAGCACTCTGTTGAATGTGAACAAGTTGCATGCTGCCATCGACGATGGTCTGCTCGACATCGAGTTCCAAGTCATAAGCTTCGAGACAATCAGCTTGGGCTCTATGGGTGAGGCCATTCCCGAGATTTCGGCTGGTAGCGCCTTCTCGGAGCGCCAGAAGAACAGCTTCAAGCGCATGCAGCGCGGCAAGCGCTTCTTCATCTCTCGCATCAAGGCTAAAGGTCCCGATGGAGTAACACGCGACATTTCTCCAATGGACGTTATAGTGAATTAGTAAAACAGTTTTTGTCACATCACACATAAACTCATTATAATGAAATATTTTAAAATAATAGTTTTGGGCATCATAGTAGCTTTTGCAACAGCAGGAGCTAGTGCTCAGGTTGTCAAGAAAGATGGTAAAGACACTCGCGACAAGAAGCAGGACAACACTGTGAAGGTGTCGGGAAGGCAGCAAGCATTCTATGAGCAGAATGAGCCTAGCGAAGCCGACCTTCAGTGGAGCAAGACAGTGTATCGCGTCTTGGATCTCACAAAGGGAAAGAACGCAGCTCTTTACTATCCCGATGAGCCAAACGAGGACGGCCAGAGCATGTTCTTCATCATTATGCGTTTGCTCGCTAACAACAAGATAGCGGCCTATGAGTATCTTGACGGTCGTGAGATGTTTACCGATGAGTACAAGATTAAGGTTAATGAGATGCTCGACCGTTTCCATGTTCTTTACACCGAGGCTAAAGGCAGCACCGAGAAGAACCCGCTCTACACCATTGACGACAGCGACATTCCCGGCAACGAGATTCTGAGCTACTACATCATCGAGAAGTGGTCGTTCGACACTCGTTCTAACAAGATGCGTTCTCGTGTCGATGCTTTGTGCCCTGTGCTTCACCGCATGGACGACTATGGAGGCGTGCTCAAGTTCCCAATGTTCTGGGTGAAACTCAACGACATCAGGCCTTACATTGCACAGCAGTTTGTGTTCACCGATGATGACAACAACCTCATGCGTTACAACCTCGATGACTTCTTCAAGCTGAAAATGTACACAGGCGATATCTACAAGGTTAAGAACCTCCAGAACAAGTCGCTCATGCAGCTCTTCCCCGACTCGGCAGCGCTGGCTCATGCGCGTGACTCAATTGAGGAGCGCTTGCATCGCTTTGACAAGAACTTGTGGGCGCCCTCGCGCCAGGAACTTCAGGCTCAGGTAGAGGCAAAACGTAAACTTGAAGCTGAGCAGAGGGGTGAAACCCTTGAGGAGGAAGGCGAAGCAGCTACCGAGGCTAAGGATGAGAACAAGAGCGTGAGAAAGAGCACTACCAAGCGTGGAAGCAGTAGTAAAAACGACGATAAGAAGAAGACTACTAAGAAGAAAACCTCTAAGCCCAAGGAAATTAAGAGCAATCAGGGTGTGGGTCGCTCGGTGCGTAACCGCAAGCGGTAACCCCTACATCACACTAACAATATTAGAAACACACCACTCTATATAATTTAGTGTGGTGTGTTTTTTATTGCAATCTTTTTTAATGGAAAAGGCATTGATTTTTAAATGTTTTGCTTATTTTTGTGGAAAATATTATTCAAAGCTAAAAGTGAGACATTATGAGAAGAATTATTGCTGCCACAATAATAGCGATTACAACACTTGTGACGATGGCTCAGGTGCAGTTTAATCACAAGGGACTAAAGTACACAGTTCTCGATGACAGTACCGTGAAGGTGGGAAAAATAGACGATAAGCACCAGCCCAAAGGCACGCTTGTGATTCCCTCGCAAGTGGAGCACGATGGCGTCACCCGCCCTGTCACTGCTCTTGATAGTTGGGCATTCTTTGGTTGTGAAGACGTGACCGAGGTTGAATTGCCACCCACGTTGACCAA
>ODAI010296766.1_pt1 | contig 11727 bp, 11 predicted proteins | sample 1539321 | NCBI WGS metagenome assembly ODAI01 (sample SAMN02144231, study PRJEB22623) | gut metagenome | biome: sheep rumen | host: Ovis aries | place: New Zealand
AGAAATCGTAGGGACTACGGTGCAGTAAAAATTTTCCAAAAAAAACTATAATTTTTTTGGTTTGCGAATCCTCGTCGTCTACACGACGAGGAGGTTCAATTAAAAAATGTAGATTAGTTTATTTTTATATTTTGCTACATAGTAATTTTTGAAAATTTTTTAAAAATTGTCTATTAAAAGGGCACATCAACACTAACGTTGAGTGACCTGAAACGTTTTGAATGACTTTTGAAACATTCATTTAAACAAATAAGGGTATAATATTCGTAATGATATTGATATTCATTTGTGGAGTGCCAACTCAATAATTTTATTTTAAAGGGAGGAAAAAATGGCTGAATACACAAGCATAAGAATAAGAAAAGATTTAAACGAAAAAATGCAACTAATCAAAACACAAAACAACTACAAAAGTATCAATGAACTACTGGACAAAACACTAGACAAAACAATAAATGAAAATCTAGAAATAATACAAGAACGACCACTATTCCATTAGGCGAAATGCCCATAACCTGGACAGAACTAAAACAAAGCAGAACAGGTGACATATGGAGTCAAGGAAATGATACTGTAACACTATTGTTCAAAGATGATTAAGGAGCATTTTTAAGATTTACATATGGAGATGAAGTAATCGTAGAGTACTATCACTTCATCTAACTGTGCTTATAACTCTCCAATAAAATGTTTTGAATGATTCCCTTCAAAACATTCATTTTAAACATATCCGTGCGTGTTTTTCTCTCAATTTCCCTTGAAGACAATCCCCCATCAAAAACACTCATTAAAATGAGTCTGAGTAATAATTCGCGCGGATAAGCAAATTCACCAGGCTTTCCACGAAATTCCTTGTTCGCTTTCGAACAATCAACTAAATCAACCACATTTTTAATAAAATAGCGCGGATGATCTTCAGGAATCAAATTTCGCAAGTCCATAGGGACCAACATAGTCTGATTAATATTATCATCTTTCAAAACCATGAATAAAACAACCATAAATATTAATATCTATAATAAAAGATTGTACTTCATAGTATATAAAATTAAAGGAAAATAAGTCAATTAAAATTAGAAAAAATTGTGACTTCGTGTCACATCCTCAAAAAAGAAAAAAAAGAAAAATGAGCCCGTCAATTAATCATTTGCCCATCTTTTTAATTTAGGAAACACTTCATTCATCATTGCGCTGGCCTGTGCCTTATCAATTTCAGGATGAACTTCAACCATCTTTTCAATGCAGAAATTCATCATCTCATCCATTGACATGTCTGAAGTGAATTCACCATCTTTAAAACAGTATATGCAGTAATCTTCGTTTTTTGTTCCGTCTGCATTGGTTCCAAAGAGCTTATCATCAGCCAAAGGCATTGCACAGGACTGGCAGAATTTTTGGTTTTCAAAATCATTCATGATATCACCATTACTTAATATTAACATGATTCTATTTAAATCAAATCACAGAGCGTCTGAAAAATAATTTTAAATTGAAACATCCGTTTTTGTGAAATAGATATATGAAATGACCAGTCCGATTACAAAAGTTGCCAGAATAACCCCATATGAAACTGTGATGCTTGTGCTATACTCTGCTATCTCACCGGATGCAATCAGATACGGACATACCCACGGAACAAACGGTGCCCAGTTTTGACCATAGACCATAAGATTCACCAATGCCAATCCTGCACCGCCGATCATTGCCGGAACCATGTTTGTAATGAACAGTGATATAAACACGAACGGAGAGAATGACAAAAACAAAAGCACATTGGCATATAATAGCTGTGCAAAGCCATCTGCAAATATCTTTAAACTGAATCCGTCAAGACCTGCCGCAAAACCAAATGCAAGTGTTGATATGCTGGTGACAACTGTTAAAATCACAACCCATACTAAAAACATTATATATTTGCTTGCTAGGAACTTTTCCCTTGATACCGGAATTGTCAGCATTGTCTTTAAGGTATGCTCATTGTACTCTCTTCCAAACAGATAGGAAATGATTATTGCAAAAATCAAAACCGCAAACATTGCTGACATGTACATGTTCACGTTGGTGAATAATGCCTCAAATGTCTGTCCCTCGTCAAAGGAGGTGACCGCAATAAACATCAGCAGCGGAGGAAGAACAGCTCCAAGCAAGCTTAACAGAAATATTTTTGATCTTTTGAGTTTTAAAAATTCCATTTCAATAAAAGTAAACATCAAATCACCTCAATTATTAGATACAAATCTGGTAAAGAACTCTTCCAGATTCTCTTCACACAGATTCACTTTTCTAACGTCAATGCCTGCCTTAACAAATAACTCATTGAATTTATCCCTCAGATTCAAATGTGTATACAGGCAGATTGTATTTTCACTGACTGTGAAATCCTCATTTTCCTTAAGTTCCAGTGCTTTAAAAATTTTAACCGCCATAGCAGCGTCTGATACTTCGAATTCGACATGCTTGTCCAGCCTTTCAGAGAGCTCTTCACGTGTAATCTCTTCAATCAAAACTCCCCCGTCCATAAATCCGATGACATCGGCAATGTTTTCTATTTCACTTAAGATATGGGATGAAATTAGGATTGTTATTCCGAACTCATGTGACAGTCTTTTAAGCAGCTGCCTGATTTCCTTTATTCCGAATGGGTCCAGACCATTTATGGGCTCATCCAAAATAAGCAATTCCGGACTATGCATAATTGCGGCTGCGATTCCCAGACGCTGTTTCATGCCCAATGAAAAATCCCTGAATTCTTTTGACTTTTCAGTATCCAAATTTACCATCTTAAGAACAGAATTGATACGAAATGGGTCATAATCGCCCCTTATTTTGGCAATTACCTTTAAGTTCTCATATGCTGTGAGATTTTCATAAAACCCTGGAGTTTCAATGATTGATCCTATATTTGAGTATACATTTGAGTATCTTCTAGCGTTTTTTCCGAAAAGGAATATGTCTCCGCTGCTCGGATATGTCAAATTTAAAAGCATGCACATTGTTGTGGTTTTTCCTGCTCCGTTTTTACCCAAAAGCCCATAGATCTTACCTTTTTCCACATGCATATTTACTGAATTCACAACCAGATTTTTGGAATATTTTTTTGACAAATTGTTTGTTTCGATGACGTAGTCTGACACAGATAAAACCTCCCCTAAATTAGTTAAAAAAATGAAAGTGGAATGCGTTAAAACATTCCATCTATTTTATGGATTCTCTATATATTGATCCGCAAACCCTGCTGAAAAATACAGTCATGTATGAATCTATAAACAATCCTTCAATTATTGCAATAACAATGGATATGATTACTGCCTGATTGTTGATGACTGCTGCAAATGCTACTGTTATAAAGCTCAATATGATGCCTACAGCAACAGAAATAATCATCATTACAATGACTGTGAACAGGACTATTCCAATATATTTTCCCCATCCTAGATTTGCAATATTGTCCGTAATTTCTCTAAAGTCAAATGCCTTTTTAATGCTGCCATATGCCACCATGTTGTTTACTGCCATAATCATGAGGAAATATGCAATTATAAAGAGCAACCCTGCAATTAAACTTACAATAATAAATACTGATGAGTCACCCGCAAATGCTATTCCAGCAGTCCATACAATAACCGGAATGATATAATATGCCACGGTCACAATGAGGTATTTTATTCCTCTGACCAATAAGCCCGCAATGTCATTAAATCCCGGAAGATCTGCCTTCCTGTCAATTGAGAATTTTACAACATCATATTGATATCCTAATATGAACAATCCGACAATAAAACTAATGACTGATAAACCAACCACAAGGTAAATGTCTCCTGCCGGCAACTGCGAAAACGGTATCTGTGATACTGTGCTGTTGGTGTTTTCAACAAGATGTATTGACATTCTGAAAATATCAAATGATTTGATGCCTATGACTGTTGACAGTGCGCTTACTAAAGCAAACAGCACTCCGATTCCTAAAATTTTTTTAATGTTAGTGAAGGGATATTTCAGCCCTTCAACGACGCAGTCAGTTATGCTTGCCATAGAAATCACCTAGATTTGCATTGTGTAAAGCAATCCACTGGACCTTGAATTGAATATGCTCAGGTATGGTCCGACAATAAACAGGGTTATGGCTGAGTTAATCAATACGCCCAATACGAATATTCCGCTTGGGTCGGCACCTAAAACTGCTCCGGAAATTCCGAATGCTGTAAATATCAGTCCGATGATTGCAGTTACAACAAATGAAATGACCAATGTTATGATTATTAGCCCAACGTATGTTACAATGCATTCAAACCATCCGATTTCATCGATTGCCTCTTTTATTTCACTGAACGCAAATGCCTTTGAAAATGCTCCGTCATTGTATGCCATGTGACATATTCCCATCTGAATCATCAGCTCTGCAACTATGAAAATTACAAATGTAATCAGAGCTCCGATAAGCATTAGTGCAGATGATGCAGCGCCTGATAAATTTCCGGCAATGACTGCAAATATCAAGAATATTATGAATGGTATAAGCAGATAAGCTATTTGAACAATCACGACTTTTACACCGTCAATGAACATTTCTATCAAATCATTGAATTCCGGCAACGGATCCCTTCCGTTGATTACTCCATGTACTGCATTGTTAATAACTCTATAATTGTATCCTGTAAGTAAGAATAGGGGCAGCAGCAGGAAGCTGAATAAACAGACAACTCCCAATATCACCAATTTTGTCCAGTCTTTTGCTGAATATTCAAGTGCGTCCTTGTATATATCTAAAATCATTTTATCACCTAATAATAATCATCATCAAAGATAAATATTTCTTCCATAATGAAATATTTCTCCCGATCTCCTTTAAACATCAGTTTATTAAAAACCTGGGTTATTTCATAGGCCAAAAATAAAGACGGGTTATACCTACCATTTTCCAGCGCATTAATGGTTTGACGGGTAACACCAACTTTATCCCCAAGTTCTTTTTGGCTCAGTTTGAGCTCTTGCCTTAAATATTTAATCATGGTTCTCATTGTATCGCCACAAGTTACTTATCATTTTGCAAAAGTATTTAAGTAGACAAGCAATTATGTTAAAAACTAATTACTTATGTTAATGTTAAATTACATAGTATATAAACTTTACTATTTTATATTAACCCATTTAAATTAATTTAAAACAAGTATAAAAAAATATATATTAGTATAATTTAATAATAATAAATTTAATATCTTATTTTTTAAAATTAAAATTATATTAAGTCTTTAATTATAATTTAATCAAATTATTATTGTTTTAAAATTTAAAATTAAAAACAAAACATTTATATAGTAGGTAAATTATCTTTAACATATGTAACATTTAATTAACATATTTGATGTTGCATGGTATAGTTCCAAGCAAAAAAAAGAATCATTCTTAATGAACACAATTTAGTTTGTCAGATTTAAGAACCGACCCTTGCCGGTCGGTTCGAGGTTTATGAAAGTGCAAACTTAATTTATCGCATTGGGCTATCATGGGTAATTATATAGGGGTTTGTCCCCCATTAATTTAGGCATTAAGGGAACCAATGCACGCCATTACCCGATACGATGCAAATATATTTTGGAGAGGAAGAAAATGAAAAAAATTACCTCCCCATTTCTAATTCATCAAAGGTTTTGAATGATTCCCTTCAAAAGATTCCCTTTGAACTTCATGGAACTCTCATTTCTTCAAGTGATTTGGGATAATTGGAAATTTTAGCAGTGGATTCATCATTTGTAAAAATTGAAATTTGCTAAAAAAATTTGAAAACACATATTCAAAAACTATCTAAATTACTATAAAAATTACACTATTCAATTAAAAACAAATATTGTCGGGTAATATTGCTTAAAAATATATTTGGGTGTATTTCTGTTTTTTTTTCACATGTACTAATTTTTTTAGTACATGTTATATGTACTACATTTTATAGTACATATTAAGATTTATATTATATTAGAAACATACTATATTTTGTAGTACCTTTTCGAGGAGGATTAATTAATGACAGATTTGCCTTGGGGAAATAACCAAAATTTAACCGATGAAGAATTTTACAACCGGGAAAGCGAGTTAATAAACATCAAAAATATCCTGCATTCAACTAGCCAGGGTCATGCTCCCGATTTATTGTTAACAGGCATGAGAGGTGTGGGTAAAACTGTTTTTCTTAAAAAACTAAAAAGGGAACTGGATGACGAATATCTGGTGGTATATATGGATTTTTCAAAATCAAAATGCTATCAAAAAAACCAGATGAGCATAACTGGATTGATGGAACATTTCTTCAAAGAATTAATCCTTGAATCAAAAAATAAAGGATTAAATACATTAGACAAACAAATAGAAAAATATTTCAAAACTAATGATTTTAAAATCAGAGAGTTCAAACAAATAGATAAAATACCCATACCAATTTTTTCAAAAGAAACCAATGAAGAAAAACTCATGGATTTTACATTAAATCTGCCTGAAAAAATATATAATGAAAACCGGGACAAAATCAAAGGCATTCTAATATTTATTGATGAATTTCAAATTATTAAAGAACTAAACAATTACAAAGAATCATTTCTGTGGAAAATTAGAAGCTACATTCAAAATCAAAGAAACATAGCATACATATTTTCAGTGTCAATGAGCCTACAGGACAAATTAATATCTGAAATTGCAAGTCAAAACGGAGCATTTGGTGGAAGAATGATTTCAATAAACATGAATCCCTTTGAAAAGGAAACGGTCAGAAATTATCTGTCCGAAAAAACGCCTTATATCCTATTTACGGATGATGGCTTTGATAGATTTTACAGATGCACCTCGGGAATTCCGTCATATGTCAATATATTCGCATCATTGCTTCCAGTCAATGAGCAACTCGATGATGAAGCAATAAAATTATATTTTGATAAGAAAATCCAAGCCATAAGTTCCCATTTAATAAATATATGGGCAAGATTATCCTTTAGAGAACAGACAATAATTATTATTTTACTTGAAAAACCATTGAGAAGAATAGACATTGCAAATGAATTTGGAATATCCACGGGTTCATTAAGTAACTATTTAAATAATCTTCAAAATCAGGGATTGATACGTCTAAATAATGGAGTATATGAAGTTGCTGAGCCTATCCTTAAAAGATGGCTGGAATTAGAATTTAAAGAAAAAGGAATATTTCCTTATAGGATCATATAAATTATTGGTGAATGGAATGTCAATTTCAAATAACTTAAGTGATTTCAATTCATTATTAAATTTTTTAAATTGCAGAGGCACTTCGGATGATGGTGAAGAGGAAATTCCATCATCACAAAAGACAAGGTGATTATATGACATGGGACTGGACAATCGGGGATCCTGTTGACGATGCCACCGGCGGGAGCATGGAGGCGGAAAACTGGGGTCATGGCGACGGTGAAAACGATGAAGAATCCGCAGGCAAAAACACAAGTGATGAGTCAAAAGCAGATCAGTATGGCAGGAAGGCATGGGAATTGCATATGGATTTCAGGGACAGTGAAGCCCTCAAATACATTAATAAGGCTTTGGACCTGGATGGCCGGCATGCGGCTAACTGGAACCGCAAGGCAATAATCCTTGAATTCTTAAAGCAGTATGATGAATCCGAGAGATGCTACAACCGGGCATTGGAACTGTCACCACGGCCTCTTTTTCATGACAACAAGGCAAGAATGCTCTATGACTGGGCATCCCAATTGCTTGAGGATTCAAAAAAATTACCTGACGGATTGGATATGCTTGATCGGGCAAACAACACTCTCATGAGGGCAATAAGGGCGCTTCCAGGTGAGAAAAGTGAGGAAAATATAAGCAAATATCTTAACCTGAGAGATTCAATCAACTTCTACATCGGCTATGAAAGAAAATACAAAAATAACATTGAAAAATTGGGAAAATATGCCAAAAATGAGCTTTTCACAATAACCGGAAGACATTACTGCAAAGATGTGCAAATCACTCCGGGCATGTCATTGAGGCTCGTTAAGGAACCGGACAACGAGTTTGACCCGGATGCCATTGCAGTATATGCAGGGGATAAGAAGGCAGGCTATGTGGCAAACAGTGATGCCACCAAATCTGATTTGACCTCATCTGCATCACAGCTTCAAAGTGAAATTCCTGATGAGGTCCGGGCGGAATACCTGCTTTATCTGGAAAGATATGTCGATATACAGTTTCCAATAGGAAGGATACTTAAATATTGAATTATTCATGCCTGAAGTATGATGGGTATTGGATGATTTGGATAATTTTGTTAATAAGAATTTCAGATGGTTGATGTGTTATCTAATCAATTTCAGAATTATGTTTGTGGATAGTTAAATATCATTCCTCGTTGGGATTATTATTAGATAATGTTCGGATTTTAAACTAACAAACCATTTAGTTTGCTAATTAGTATATTCACAGTCTAATAATTCAGATTTAAATATATTGGAAAATTTTATAACATATTAGTTCTTAATCTATTAATATATTAGTTGATTTAATTGGAGGTTTTGTCTTATGAATATAATAATAAATAATTTCGGAATAATCCAAAATGCGGATATAGATATTTCTCCGTTAAATATTTTCATCGGTTCAAACAGTTCAGGCAAATCATTTGCGGCCCGATTAATTCATTGTTTTAATTGTAATGATATTCCTAATGTTGATGAGGACTTGTTCATCTATTTGGAGGATTATTTGAGCAATAACGATGAACCTATTAATCAAAAACTTTTCCAATATATTCAAACCCAGCCTAAATTAAATTCAACACCTTTAAAAATTCCATTTAACGAAATTCAACCTATAATAAATGAGGTTGTATTGAAATATCTTTCAAATATATTTAAATCTAAAATTGAAGATGAATTTGATTTATCTCTTGATGATTTAATCAATTCAACACAATCTGATTTCAAAATCAATATCAATGGTTGTGAATTGATTAAACGTGGTGGTGAAAACTTAGTATTCAAAACCAAGTCCATTCCAATCACAGAGAAAATCAATACTGGCAAACTTGCTTTAAGTTTTGACAATGATTCTAATTTATTTATAAACATCGAATCAATGTTATTTAACATTACTGAGTTAAATGATGTAAAATCATTTTTGATGATTGTTTTAACAATGATTGCAAATTCCATATTTAAAGATATATGTTTAAAAAATTCATATTATCTTATTGCAGAGAGATCTGATTTGGTAATGGACAATAAGGCATTGACGCGCAGAATTCAGGACAAATCCTATTTTTCAAAAAATCAAATCGACATACTGTCTAAGATATATGGGACAGATTCATCTCAAAAAGGGGAATTTTACGATTTGGGATGTGAATTTGACAAGGAATTTTCAGGATATCTTGTTGACATTAAATATAATGGTTTTAATAATGAAATATCTTACACTGATGAGGATACAAATCAGGAAGTCTCCTCAAAAATGCTTTCAACATCAATACATGAAATGGCTTTGCTGAGCATATATCTGAAGTATGTCGTTAAAAAAGGTGATTTACTTATCATTGAAGAACCTGAAGCTCACTTGCATCCTAAAAATCAAAGAGTTTTGGTCAAATATATTGTCCGTGCAGTTAATAGGGGTTTAAAAGTAATGCTGACAACTCATAGTGATTATATCATAGAACAATTCAATAATTTTGTCAGATTAAACAGCATTGGTTTAGATAGTGTCGAAGAAGAGTTCAATTACACTCATGAAGATATTTTAAATCATGAAGATATTTCAATATATACCTTTAAAAGGAGCTCTAAAAAACAATTTATTGCAGATCGAATTGACATTAATGAAACTGGTTTTGATGAGGAAACTTTTGCTCCTATTAGTGAAGAATTATATGATGAAAGCGATAAGATAATTGATTTGATGTAAGGTGGCGATAATATTGCCATATGACATGCTTAAAAAATTTTATACCTGTGAACACAATGTTCCATTAGATAAGTTAATCAAAAAAACTTGCAGAGAACATTAATGTGTTTTAAAAGGAAATTATGATGATTATATTATTTTAGATGGTGACGATATTAAAGATAATCTTTTTCCAGGTTTGAAATCTGTTGATTGTATTATAATTTCTAAAAAACCTTATGATGGAAATAAGATAGATGTAATCATTTGCGAATTGGGCGGAGACAAAAATTGGGCAGATGTAAAAAAGAAGATGATTGATTCAGCTAATCATTTTGTCAGTATAATAAACAATTCTGATTTTGAAATTGGTAAATTCATTTGTTGTTTTCTGGGCAAATATAAAAATTCAAAGCGAATTAAAAAACAGAAAAAAGCTAACATTCCCATTCAGGGTTTAAATCGCCATAATGTGAAAATCCATAACTTTAATTGTGGTTGGGAATTTGAAAAATTAATTAATCTTTAAAAGTTTAATTTATTTTTTTAGTTTTCTTTAAATCATGACAATGATGTCTGTGGTTTTTTTTAACAAGATTTGCTGATGTTTAAGGTGTTTGATAACATGCTATTGCTCAAAAACTAATTTTGATTATTGATTTCAATTACTTCATTCAAATTTCTTATTATCTTATTCATAGCTGCAAAAGTATTCAAATCCATGTTTTCATCGAGCTTTAATTCATATTCCTTTGAATAATCGCCGGTTCCATTTAAAATATACTCTGGAGTACAATTGTAAAGTTCACATAGTCTGTTAAGTGAAGAGGATTTTAAGGTTTCCTTGCTGTTTTCCAGGCATCTATTTGTGATTGTTTAAAACCTAAATAATTTGCAACCTGTTTTTGTGTAAAATTATGGGTTTTTCGAAGTTCCTTCAGTCTTTCGCCTATGCAGTCACTCATATATGTCACATCTGGAAGTGGATAATATTGCTTTGGAAAAAATAATATATAAATTTTTATAAACGTATTTCCTATCTCACTCACCTGATGGCGGACGTATTCATTTTCTTTCTCATGCAGGTTCCGGCATAGATTTTTTAGAATGCCTCTAATTTCCAATAAATGTAATATATTCCTTACGATTTTTATTTAAGTCATTAAAATAAAATATAATCCAACAAATGTTGAAGGGGGATTAACATGCATTGGAAAAAATCAATTATTCTTATTCTGCTTTTAATTGCAGCCATCTGTGCAATATCACAGGCAAGCGCAGCAGACAATCTCACAGACACGATAACAGAAACTAATGATGATTCTGCCTTAAAGACAAATGCGGATGAATCAATATTGACCCATGACCAATCGGACGAAATTCTTTCAGCCTCAAACACACCATCCACTTACTACTCAGTTGATTTAAGGGACACCTACGAGATATCATCATCAAAATCAGGATCCGTCACCGTTTATATCAACCCCTGCAAATCCACAAGCTACAATGCATATAATTTCTGGCTTGTAGGCTTTGATAAGGATTACAATGTCGTATATAACAGTTCCCTTAAATCCTCCACAACCAGTTCCAACAGGGTGGCAAAAGACCATACCTACACCATTTCCGCAAACAGCTTTCTTCCGGGAACATATCACCTGGCAGCAGTAAACGATGGCGACTATAAGGTGATGGACAGGGCAATACTTAAAGTAAAAGGCACAGCAACAATCACTGCCAGTGATTTCAGCGCATACTACGGCTCAGGAAAAACAATGACAGTAAAAGTCACTGATTCAGCCACTGGAAAGCCCCTTAACGGAATTG
>ODAI013489034.1_pt1 | contig 11727 bp, 12 predicted proteins | sample 1539321 | NCBI WGS metagenome assembly ODAI01 (sample SAMN02144231, study PRJEB22623) | gut metagenome | biome: sheep rumen | host: Ovis aries | place: New Zealand
AACCCCGGTTCTCTTGACCGTAAAAGATTTCGCACCCCGTGAGGTGATGTTGGTAGACTACAAGTTCAATCAGGCAACTGACACAGAGGGACAGGTAGCAGGTATCGTACGTGGCGGACAGATTACCATCCGCGTGAAGGCTCTCAACGACGGTAACCCCGAGCTGCTCAACTGGATGATCAATCCTGCTGACCCGCGCGACATTACCGTGGACTTTCAGAACACCAAGGATGGCTCAGCCATGAAGCAGCTGAAGGGTACAGGCTGCTACTGCGTGCACTACAAGGAGTACTGGGCAGACGGCGAGGAGCACTACGAGGAGATCCTGCTCTCTTGCCAGAAGCTCGAGAATGGTCCTGTATCATATGAGAATCCCTGGAAGTAATCTCCCTGGGTAAACTTACCCCATCTGGCCTCGTCCCGGAAGCGACAGAGGTCAGATGGGAATTATCGTATTTATATGTATATATGGGAAATTTCGTAACAATGGGAGCGATGCTCCAGTGTAATCAGGGAATGGCACCCTGTTCGTTGATAGTGACCGTGCCGCTGCGCCCGAAATGCATGAACATGCTGATGGCTACGACGATGGACTTCACGCCGGCAAACATCCCGACCTTCGGTATGTGCCGCTCGATGGCCAATCCGACGGTCTCCGCCGCCACGTCGGCCGCGATGGGCGTGCTGACACCGATGCCGTGCGTACCGGTGATCCCTGCTCCCTGGGCGCCGGGCAGTGCGATGGTGAAGGTGATGAACATGCCAGCACTGACCAACAATAGTAAATGTATGTGTACCTGGGGCGGACAGATATCCATCACCAGTCCGGGCAACACGATGGTGCAAGGCAAGTAGGCGGACTATGTTTGGAAAGAGCATGGTGAAGAAGGCTGTTGTGTGCCTGATGCTGGCCGGCTGGGCGGCGACTGCCGATGCACAGTATATCCCGGCTTACCGGCCGGATTCGTTTGCAGTGAAGGCTGCCGACGTGGTCTACTGGCACAAGGGCAACCTGCTGAAGCATCTGGAGCTGTCGCTGACGGTGGGAACGACGGGAATCGGTATCGACGTGGCGACCCCGCTCAGTCAGTATGTGCAGCTGCGGGCAGGCTTCGACTATATGCCCCGTATCTCCAAGAAATTCAGCCATAAGGTGCTGGGCGGCGGCAAAGAGCCTGTCGCCTACGATGAGAAAGGAGTCCGCCAGGAGACAGCGTTCGACATGATATCCGACTACGTGTACGGCAAGACCGGCTATGAACTGGAGAATCATGTCGACCTGAAGGGCAAGCTGACGATGCAGAACTTCAAGCTGCTGGTTGACGTCTATCCGTTCAAGTACAACAAGCAGTGGCATTTCACCGCCGGTATCTACTGGGGGCCGTCGCAGTTCGCGGAGGTCAGCCAGGCATCTGGCTCGGAGAAGATGCTGAATGCCATCCTAGACTATAACGAGGCCTACAGGGCAGGCGCCGACGAAAGCCTCAAGGACTTGGGGCTGCTGTCGATCCAGATGGGAAATTACTCGCATAACTTCCAGCAGAACGGCAAGACGCGCCTGATGAACGCGGCCTACGAGATGGAACCGACGGCCGACGGCAGGGTAGAGATCAGCTGTACGTCGAACAGCCTCAAGCCCTATGTGGGCTTCGGCTACGGAGGGCTGCTCATCCCGAGCCGCAACGACTGGAAGATTTCGGTAGAGGCAGGTGCCATGATCTGGGGCGGTACGCCTTCCATGACCACACACGACGGCACCGACCTCACAAAGGATGTCAAGAGCTACCCCAGCAAAATCACGAAAATCGTGAAGGCACTGAAGGTCTACCCGGTGCTGAGTGTCAGGTTTGCCAAGACATTATTCTAATCTTAAAGAGAACTGCATGAAACGAATCCTGACCTTGTTCCTGTTGAATGTGCTTCTGTTGCCCGCGATGGCGCAGAAGATCAGCGTCGAGGGCTTTAAGGCGGTCAAGATGGATTTGCAGAATCAGACAGTTCTGCCTGTGGACAAGACACAGGCGACACTCGACTTCCTGACCGACGAGAAGGGTTTCGAGTTCAAGGCCAACGGCACGATCCCCGTGCAGGCCGAGGAGGGCGACGGCAAGATTACGGTGCTAACCCCCCACAAGACGAAAATCTTGCTCATCAAGCATCCCGACTACGGGCAGTATACGTGGAAGGTGCCGGGCAAGAAGGGCTTGAAGAAGAAAAAACACTACCAGGCGAACCTGCTGAGCGACAAGCCTGGGAAAGAATATAAGCTGTCGAAGCAGTGGGTGGTGTTCCAGGTTGATCCTGAGAATGCCATCGTGCAAGTAGACAGCGCCACGGTTCTCATACGCGACGGCAAGGCTCAGTTCAATGTCAGCGTGGGCAAGCATCCCTATCGCGTGGAGTCGCCTTTCCATGAGGCCGTGGAAGACACGCTAGAGGTAACGGACAGCGTGAAGCTGTTCGTGCCCGTTGTGCTGCAGTCGTTCTACTCCTATCTGACGGTCAAGTCGCCGATGGCCGATGCTGTCGTGTTCGTCGATGGCCAGCCTATCGGCAAGGGAGGCTCGACCAGCGGCCACCTGTACATGGGCGACCACCGCCTGCAGGTCTATCGTCTGAATGAGTGCTACTACGACTCCGTCTTCCATATCAGGAAAGCTGAGAAGAAAGTCATAGAGCTAGCGGCTGCCGACCTGAGGCCAAGACCGCAGATTGCAAAATTGGCTGTCGCAGCTACACAAGAGGTGGTCGTTAAGGCTGATTCAGTGTCTGCTGAAAAAGATACTCTGAGCATCGGTAAGCCCCAGTGGGCAGAGGTGACTATCACTGCTCCTGACGATAGTACCCAGATATGGGTGAACCGTGAGCCCATGGCTTTAGGCAAGTGGGAAGGACGACTCGAGCTGGGTTATTACACCGTGAACACCTCGAAGGATGGTTTGGAGTCGAAGACCATCCCTTTTTGGGTTGACGATACACTTCCCAAGTTGCTCGACCTGAGTGCCCCTCAGGCAAGTTACGGTTTGTTGAATATTCACAGCAATGTGATTGGGGCAACTGTGAAAGTGAATGGAGTGGAAGTGGGGCAGACCCCTTGTGTGGTAGAAAACCTGCCTGCTTCGAAAGAATGTCAGGTGCTGTTGACCAAGCGGGGCTATTTTGATGCGCAGGCTGTCCTGACACCTATTGGAAACGACATGCTGGATGTAGAAATGAAAATGAGAAAGAGATAAGATGAGTCATGGCTTTGAACAACAGCAGGTAGCTGCCGCCCGTGTGATGGTGGTCGGTTGCGGTGCCTTAGGAAATGAGGTGCTGAAGAACCTGGTGTTGTTGGGTGTGGAGCATATCGTAGCAGTCGATTTCGACATTGTCGAGGTTGGCAACCTGTCACGCTCCGTACTCTTTTCAAAGCAAGATGCTGATGCTCGTCGTCTGAAGGTGGATGTTATTGCTGAGCGTCTGAAGGCCATGAATCCTGCTGTGGAGGTGGAGACCATCTGTGGTGATATCGCCTATGATGTAGGTCTGGGTCTGTTGCGGCAGATGGACGTCGTGATAGGTTGTGTCGACAGCCGTTGGACCCGTTACTGTATCAACCGTCTTTGTATGCGTGCAGGTATCCCTTGGGTCGACGGTGGCATTGAGGAACTTGAAGGAACGGCCCGTGTGTTTGTGCCTGGCAGAAACTGCTATGCTTGTAACCTTGGGCCAGAGGGACTGAAAGATATGGCCAGAAGAATGCCCTGTTCGGGAATCATCCGGCGTCAGGAAAAGGCTGGGCATGCCCCCACAACGTCGGTGGTTGCTTCAGTCATAGGTGCAGTAGAGGCGCAGGAGGCTATGAAGTTGGTACATCGTGACGCTTTGGAACAGGGTAAACTGACTTCACTCTGTGGGAAGATGTTCTACTACGATGGTCAGCATCTGACTACGAAGTTGATAAACTTCCAGGCTTATGATGATGATTGTGCCATGCACGATATATGGACACCGATAAAGCCGTCGGCACTTACTGTCGGAAAAACTGTGGCTGAGACTTTGGCTGAAATCCGTCGGGTCTTTGATGCCCAGCAGGCTGCGGTGTGTCTGGAAAACGACTGTTTCGTGGACTATATCGTGGAGCGTTCCAACGACAGAAGGACTCAGGTGATGTGTCCAGGTCATGCAGTCGAGCAGTTCGTTGAGTGTGATAAGGTGTTGCGTGGCATTCCCCTGAGCTGCATGTACCAGCATGAGTTCCGGGAAATCGACAAACACTTCCCCTATCCCTCGTGCACCCTGTCGCAGCTGGGAATCCCAGCCCGCGACGTGTTGCATGTTGTGGCCGATGGGAAAGACTATTATCTTGAAATGACAGCGTGATGAAACTGGAGAGAAACTTATATCAAATCAGGGCCGAGGTGCTGTTGAACTATCTCTATCCGGAGATGGAGGACAGTTGGCTTGTGCAGAGCAAGGGTACGTTCTACCGGAACTACAACCAGGACTTGTTGGAACTGAATCTTGAAGAGCATAAGGTGCAGCTGGCCCGCGACGGTTTCATGAAGCTGCTTCCGGAGGGCCTGCTTACGAAGGATACCGACTTGAAGGGCGAGGATGTGGCCCAGAAATTCAAGGAGTTGGAATGGCGCAAGGAACTGCTGACCGAGGCTTTTGCCCCCTTCGACACCTATGTGTTCTACAAGAAGCTGACAATCGAGCGCTACACCTCGGAGCTGCTGGAGCACAAGCTGGAGTACGTGCTCAAGACCTACTTCGACTTCGACCTGGCGTCGGAGCCCAGTCCGCTTGTCAGGGAGGCGGCAGTCCTGCTGCCTTTTGTCAACGGCCTGCGTGGCGACTTCGGCTTCATATCCAGCTTGCTCGGTGCTTTGATGGATTGCGAGGTAGAGCACTCGGAAGGCCGCTACAGCGATATCGACACCACTCTGTGCTGGCTGCCGGAGGTGAGGTACAGGCTGCTGATCCCCGGCCTGACGGCTGAGGAATACAGGAAGAAGACGGAGCAGCTGCAGCCCCTCATTGACTTCGTGAAGGAGTGGCTCATCCCCTTCGAGGTGCGCTGCGACATCTGCATCAGGGAGCACCCCGACGCTGCCGGCAATCCGCACGAGTGCTTGACACTCAACTATAATACAGAATTGAGCAGTCAGACTGCAGAAACAGAAGAAGAGAATATAAATTAAGGTAAGATAATGGATCTGAATTCGAAAATCAACTGGTTCCCAGGTATGGAAGTCACCGCCAAGACCTTCATCGGTCTGGAGGAGAAGCTGGATTTTCAGCAGCAGATAGCCATACGTGCAGCCTTGGGCAGTACGCGGATGGGCATGCTTCCCGGTGCAACTTTGAACTGTGAGGGCATCTTTGTCAAGAATACCTATGAGATAGAGCGGCTCCAGTGCATGGCCCTCCTTCCGTCGGGGAGGATCGTCCACGCCGACGAGCAGGCAGTCGTGTCTATTCCCATGCTGTTCGGCGAGAGTTATTACCTGACAATAGGTATCGGCGATACCACGACGGAGTTTGAGAAAGAGGGCGTACCGTACGTGCGTCCGCACTATGAGTACGCCATCAAGTCCCTTGAGGAGGTAGAGCAGAGCGACGTGATGCCGCTTGTCCACTTCATCGTGAAGGAAGGTGTCTTCTCCATCGACAGCGACTACATCCCTCCGTGCCTGATGATGACGAGCGATCCGCATTTTGCTGCCTATCTCGATATGTTCACCGACCTGATGGCCGTCATCAGCGAGCACGAGAACCTGGAGGAGGGCGACGGCAAGCGGGCCATGATGCGCTATCTGTTCGTGCTGAAGGGCTTCAGCAGGAAGAACAGCGTCCACGATTTCGTCATGCAGCTGCAGGAGATTGCCCACGCGATAGACTATTTCATATTCAAGCCTCACTCGGACCAGGACTATGAGGTGATAGAACCCTCGCAGGTGGATATCCGCTACTGGCTGGAGTGGTTCTATAATTACATGCAAGGGGCTGTCACGGTGCTCGACAAGGTGGTGCTTGTCGACAATACCATAGACTACGACGCTCTGCTGAGGCAGGCCAAAGAGGAACTCTATGCCCAGTTGCATGAGGAGCTGATCGTGAAGCTGCTCTCGGAGACGAAGGAGGAGCTGATGAGGCTTGTCAGGGAAGAACTGACCAACTCACTCGACGCCCAGACACGCACGCTGACCGACTATATCGACAACACGATGAAGCCGCAGCTGCGCGAGCAGATACAGTCAGAGATGAAGGCGGAGATAGAGCGCATGAGAGACGACCTGACGGACAGCCTCTACGACCATCTGTATACAATACTCTTCGAGCACCTCTTCAATGCACTCTACGTGCCGGAGCCCGAAGACGAGAAATTCGTACCACTTATATAGTAAGCTATGCCATTCCTGTCCATACCCCTGGAGGTGAAGAAGAAAGGCTTTGCCAGAGAAAAGAGCCTGAAGAAGTCGCTCGACGAGTCGCTGTACATGCTGTTGACGACGCCCCGCTACAACAATGTGTCGGATCCCGAGTACGGCTTCATCTTCAACAATATGCGCTTTGAGATATTCGACGAGCATGAAGGCGTTATCTACAACTCGGGCGACACGATCTACGATCGCGGCTTCAAGGATATCTACAGTAAGAAGATATCCGGCTCGTCGAAGAACATGAACACGTTTGCCGCCGAGTTGAAGGAGGTGGTGAAGAGCTACGAGAAGCGCCTGAGTGACATCGCGGTGACGATGACCTACATACGCGAGGAGCGTCTCATCTATGTCACCATCAAGGGAGTCATCATACTTACCAAGGAAGACTATGTGTTCACCAGTACGCTGAGAGTATGGAAATAAATGACCAATAATTATGAAACAGACGATATTTGAAAACAAGCAGAGAGCCGATGAGCTGATGCGCGAGGCCATACGCATCTGGCGCCAGAGCGACCATGGAGACCAGCTTGAGGGAATCGAGCAGGATCCTGTGTTCTCGCTCCTGATGACGGCCTTGGCCTACCAGTCGAACGAGACGGAGAGTTTCCTGGAGCAGATGAAGTCTGACGTGCTTGACGACTTCGCCCGTTTGCTGACGCCCTATGAGGTGGGGCATGCCATACCGGCCACGGCTGTGGTGGAGACTTCCCTGCAGTCCGGGCTGAACGAGATGGAGCTGACGGAGCAGCATGTCTTTACCCTGCCGGAAACGGAGGCCCGCTTTATCTCGCTCCTCCAGACGAAGGTGTTCAATGTCTCCGTCCGCTCGGTGGTGAGAATGGATGGCCGCCGGTGGAGAGTATCGCTGAAGTTCGACAGCCCCATCTCGGATCTGTCGGGCTTCTGCTTCGCCGTCAAGAACCATAACTTCAAGAATCTCAGATTGTCGGTGAAGGGACAGCTGCTGCCTCTGGTCAGTCCCTGGGATTTCTCAGAGCTTCCCCTCATGCCGTGCTTCAGTATCGACAGCATCCTGTACAATCGTACCCAGACTTACAGGGCTGCGGCCAGTTGCTTGGATCTTTTCGCCCGGCAGAACATCCGTCTCTACTACATCAAGAAGCATCAGGGAAGCAAGTATATCCCTTCTGAGACCGACAGCATCGACCTGGTGTTTGAGTTCACGGGCATCAGGGACGGTTTCCTCTTCGACCGCAACAACCTCTTTCTGAACAGCGTCATTCTCGTGAATGCCTCCGTGCACACCGTCGACATTTCCTCTACCACGCCCATCGTCCGTGTGGCAGGCTTCCAAAGCCCCAGCTCGGATGGTGAGAACGTCAGTCAGCAGTTCCTGCACATGCTGCGCCCGTCTTCGGACCAGATCTATGGTAAGGTGCCCGTCGAGGTACGCAGGGTGGCGGCTGACCGGTTTAACCAGGGTAGCCTGGTGGCGTTGTTAAACACCCTGATCAGCAGGTACTATACTGATTTCTACGCCTTCTCCAATCTCCGTGAAGAGGCCAGCGACAAGGTGATGCAGAACCTGATCGACATCCTGTTACGGATGAGAGACTCGGCCAGGGCCGACCTTGAGCAACGCGTACCGGGTGTCTACCTATTGCTTCGCCCCGAGGCTGGCAAGCAGAACCTGCCAACCTCGCTCTCGGTGTCGTATGTCACGACGATGGGGTCCGCCGTCAATTCGTCTCTGACGGCAGATGTCTCGTTCCAGGTGCCTAATGGCTTCGACAATGTGGCTACCCGCCAGATCGGTGCCCCAGTGCCCGGCAGCGACGAAATGATCGACGAGGTTGAGGAGGCCAGTATGACCCGTTACTACATGACGACCCACGACCGGCTGGTAACCCCCGCAGACCTGAAGTTGTTCTGCTACACGGAACTGCAGACCCGGTACGGCATAACACACAGTATGGTGAAGCAGGTGACTGTCAGCCACCGTCATCAGCAGGAGCGGCTGGAGGTAGGCTATGAGATCTTGGTGGAAATCTTGCTGAACGACAATACGTTTATCCGCAGGGGCTTCGAGGAGAAGATCCCCCAGGCAGAGACGCTGATGCGTGCCATGATGAGCGTCAGGTCCACCAATATTTACCCGATACAAGTAACCATTCAGATAGATAAGAAAAATCAATAAGATATGGAAGATTTCTTTTTAGACATTTCATACAAGAATAAGATTGTCAGATTCAAGGTCGTGAATCCTGACGCACCGTTGAGTACGTTGATAGATAATCTGCGTCACTCTATCGGTGAAGACGGTCGTCTGATTTTTGATTTTCCGTCGATAGATCAGACTGGTGCACCTTTAGACTATTTCTTTGGCAAGGAGGACCCCGAGGTGCACGAGGTGAGGGTGCTGCGTCCCCGCATAGGTCGCGAGGACCAGAAGCTGGCCGACTATAATGTGAAGAACGGCGACCTGGTATATCTCGTGCCAGATCCTATTCCGGGCTGATAAAGGTAATGGTGAAGGGATGAAGGTGCTAGAGAGTCAACAGTATGATCCCCGTCAGCTCAGCGGGCGTAATCGTCGTCTGCTGTATGAGTGGCGGCAGCTGGATGAGAGACTGGCTGCCCGTCGAGACATCTCCTTCAGCATCGTCAGAAGGAATGCTGCAGGGCTGCCCGTTGCGTACTTGATAGACTATCATCTGAGAAGCATCTGCGGCGTGGAGCATATGGACAGCCTGAATGAGGATGGCGTGGAGAACAGGCCGCTCTTCTCCGAGGGCTTCCGGATGGCGCTGGAACTCCCGACAGGCTACCCAGATGTCGATGCTCCTCCGATGCTGAACTTCCTGACTGTGGACGCCTCCGGGCAGCCGATAGCCCATCCCTGGCACCCCAACATCCGTTACTTCGGAGCGTTTGCAGGAAAGGTTTGCATCAATATGGCAGACACCTATACTGATCTGTCGTGGGGTGTGGAACGGGTGGCCTCCTACTTAAGGTACGACACCTACCATGCCACGTTGGAACCCCCATATCCCGAAGACTTGCAGGTGGCTGCATGGGTAAGGCATCAGGGAGAGCCTAACGGATGGATAATTTTTGAACAAAAGACAAATTGATATATGGATATGAAGAATATTATCCTCACACTATTGGGTTGCCTGCTGGCACTCGGGCTTCAGGCACAGACTGTCAGAACCATCACGGTGGCTCAAGGACAGTCCTATACGGATCACTTGTCGCTGAAGGTGGATTCGAAGGATATGGATATGATGGTGAAGTTCGTGTTCGACGAGGATGCCAACCAGCTATCGGTCAGTCTGATTTCCTATCGTACTATCTTCGTGTTTTGGGATCGCGTCAGGCTGAAGCCACTGGTAAAGGGGCGCAGGATACGCCCGGACCAGTTGCCATACGTTGCCGCCTATGACCCGAAAGACAAGTTCAAGATCACCAGGCTCTTCAAGTCGACGGTTCCCAAGCCTCGCAAGACCTTCTACTTCCAGCGCTGGATGGACTACGACGGGCTGCAGCCGGTTCCCCAGGAGTATAATATGGTGAACGACTATATCACCCAGACGTTCGACATCCTGAACAAACGTAACTTGGTTACTTTCACGCTTCACGACATATTCCTGATGGACAAGACGGAAAAGAAGAAGTACAACCTCTACGAGATTCCCTTCGGCCGTGATGTGAATATAGAGTACCAGATCACAATCCAGCGTAACCCCTGCCTGAACTTTGGCGACGAGATCGCCTCTGCGCAGAAGGCCCTCGAAGGGTTGACGGGGAGTTTCAAGACGCTGAAGAAGAACTACGACGGAGGCAGGGCCCTGTCGGCAGAGGCTTTGAAGGCCTTCGAGGACTTGAAGGCCAATCTGCTCGACCAGTACCCGCCTAAGACCGGTACTTCCCCCTGTCCGGACTTGACGTCGGTATGGGGTGAATACAACCAGTACATCGACTCGGTCAAGTCGATCCGCTGCGTCTTGGCCAAGGATACAGGCGGAGGCGGGGACATATCCGTTTCCACTGATAACGGTAAGGTAATCCTGCTGAAGTCTCGCCAGCTTGACCGTCTTGTCTCGCGGTGGCTGATTAGCAAGGACGAGACGGAGCGCCGTGACCTGGTACGTTCAGCCCAGGGGCTGGTAGATGAGGTCAACGGCATCATCGGCGACAGTCAGGGGCAAAGCCCTGCACAGAAGCAGGCTATCACGATGTTCAGGGCGGCTGAGCGCTACTTTAACAGGACATGTAAGAATATTAAGTGATGAGTTATACGAAGCTGGGGAACGGGTTGAGACGCATGCGGCTTATACTGTGGGCACTGGTGCTTGCAGTGTCGGTCCGTGCTCAGGAGACCCCTGAGCCATCCTCAGCAGATTCGGTGGCCATCAGGGCAGAAATTAAGGCTCGTCTGACTTTGTTTATGGACGACCTCAACCAATTATACCAAGTGGAGCAAATGAAGGTTCCGCTCAGTGGAGATGTTGATATATCGTCGACACTTGTCGTAACTCTCCAAGATCGTGTCAGCTATCTCAACCAGTCGTATAATGCCATAGATGTAAAATGGAACACTTACTATCAGGCATCGCAGTTGGATATTGCTTCGGATGAGGAATTAATGGAAGATGTTGCAAAGTTGGAACAACTGAAGCAAACGGTAAAAGACACCCTTGACATACGTACGCAACAAGTCGATGCCATAGCAAAGTTCGCCTCTGCTGATAAGTTTATCATCAGCCAGATAAACGTTTACAAGAAATTGTATTCGAAAGCTTATAAGCTGTCGCTGTTAAAGAAATTTGCTCCTATGTTGGAGAAGGTGAAAGCCAAGGAACAGGTGATTTTCACAGAACTTCAGACTAATTATGAACAAGCTAAGGCATCGAGTGAACTTGTTCCTTCGTTGAAGGGCAGGATGGAAACTCTAGATGAGCAATATGTCATTATGAAGAGTGTTTCGGAAAAGGTACAGGCTCTGGAGTTCAAGCCTTTGATGCAACGTGTGAAAGACTACGTGATGGGTCTGGCTGCTGTATCTATTATTTTGATGTTCGTCAATGGTCTGTGGAGTAAGTTTAAAGCTTACAAGGATAAGGCAGCAAATCTGAAGAAGTATAATGATATAATGAAGAATAATGGTAAGGATAGTACTTATCCCACCATCTAAAGATGAGATATGGATATGAAGATGAAAATAGTCCGATTACTATTGTTTGTACTGATAGCGTTTTCGTTCATCAGTTGCGAAGACAAGATGTCAGGTGAGAATGTCAATCTTGATGAAATTTTTAGTCCTGATTCT
>ODAI012121416.1_pt1 | contig 11726 bp, 5 predicted proteins | sample 1539321 | NCBI WGS metagenome assembly ODAI01 (sample SAMN02144231, study PRJEB22623) | gut metagenome | biome: sheep rumen | host: Ovis aries | place: New Zealand
CCCAGCCTATTGGCCATGATAAAAATATTCCAATAAGCTTATAATTATCAGGTAATGTATACGCAAATAAATAAGATAATCCAATTCTAATAAATAAGTCTGCAAATGTGCCAATCATAAAGCTTCTCATGTCACCTGCACCCTTTAAAACGCCATCACATGGAATTTTTATACATAAGAAAACATAAAATGGTGCTACACAATATATGAATTTTTTACCGACATCTACTACCTCAGGGCTTGTGTCCTTATTTCCAAAAATATTTAATAATGGACCTGGAATAGTTAAAAATATAATTGTTGTTAAAAGTGTAATAATTCCACATATTAGAAGGCCTGAATAAAAGCCTTTTTTGATTCTATCATATCTTTCAGCGCCAGCATTTGTTGATGTAAATGTAGATATGGCATTAGACATTATTGTATAAATATTTACAATTACATAGACGATTTTATATGACGCTCCATAACCAGCTGTAACTGCTGAACCAAATGAATTAATTAGTGATTGAATTATCACTCCTCCAACAGATATTATTGACCCTTGAATTATTGAAGGAATAGAGATTGATAAAATGGTTTTTAATATTTTAAAATCGAATAATCTACCATTAGTTTCCAATGTTTTTTTAGAATAAATTAATAATATTAAAAGTGATGCAAATGAAGCTATTGCCTGAGATATAAATGTAGCAATTGCTATACCTGAAATACCCATATTCAATTTAACGAAAATTATATCTAAAACTAGATTTAAAACAATTGAAAAAATCAATAAATATAAAGGAATTCTTGAATTTCCAAGGCTTTGAAATAATGATGTAACAACATTATAAACGAATAAAAATAAAATACCGCATGTATAAAATAACAAATAGGTAAATGAGTCATTATAATAAGGCTGACCACCAATATTTAATAAACTTAAAATAGGTTTTAATAATGCTAATCCGATACCACAAACTACTATTCCTATTGCAGCAATTGTAACGATTGATGTGTTTATTGCAGTTTTTGAATTCTCAAATTTTCTTTCACCCATAAATCTTGCTGTAATAATATTAGCACCTACACCAAATCCTACGGCAATAGCTAAATAAAAAACTGTCACAGGATATGTAGATGATACAGCTGATAATGCATTATCTGATATTAATCTTCCAGCTATTAAACTATCACAAATATTATAAAATTGTTGTAATGTAACAGCTAAAATCATAGGAAGGGAAAACAATAATAATGTTTTAAATGTATTCCCAGATGTTAGCTTATTTTTCTTGTCCATTTTGGTCACCATTATTTTTATACTACCTAGTCAATTATCTTTCAATAAAAAAACGCTATCTAATAAAAAATAAGGCGCATAAAACACCTTATTATTTATGATAAACCTCATTATTATTAATCTTAAAAGCACGGTAAATTTGTTCTAACAAAATAACCTGCATAAGTTGATGTGGAAATGTCATTTTTGAAAAGCATAAATGATAATCAGCATTACTTAATACAGCATCAGATAAGCCTAATGAACCTCCAATTATAAATGAAATATGAGATGATCTATATGTTGAAATTTCAACAATTTTTTGAGCTAATTCAGGAGATGAAAGCATCTCACCCTTTAGGTCTAAAACAACCTTAAATGATGATTGAGGAATAGCCTTTAAAAGCTTCTCTCCCTCTTTATTTTTTACTATCTCTTCTTCTTTTTTTGAAGGGTTGATATTTATTGGTTCATCAGGTACATTTATAAATTCAATTTTTGAATATTTAGATATTCTTTTAGAATATTCTAAAATTGCATCCTTTAAATATTTTTCTTTAATATTTCCTACACTAATTATTGATATTTTCATATTTCGAATTCCTCAGATGGATATGGATGTAAAATAACAAATTTTATACCAGTTGTATCGATACCAAAGCTATTGAAAACCTTCGCTCTAGTCATCTCAATTATTTCAGATAAATTGCATTCTTGTGATACGTGAGCATGCATAACTAATTTAGTGCTTGGTCCCATTACATTTGCGAGTGTAACCATTGATTCTTCATTTGACATATGACCATGATCAGACAACACTCTAATTTTTAAATTATATGGTCTATTTGATGCCATTAGGATTTCAGGATCATGATTAGATTCTAATATATACGCATTTGAATCCATAATTACAGGCCAAATGCTTTCATGAACGTATCCTGTATCAGTTAAATATGTAAGTTTTTTTTCACCCTCATGAATGACAAATCCTATAGTTTCAACCGCATCATGAAAGGCAGGTAAAACATCGACAAAAACTGAAGAGATATTTACACTTTCATATAAATATGAATCATTCTTTTTATTAAGAATAATTATGCTTCCTTCATTATATCTTTTATCAATTAAATCTACTAGCTTATTTTTGCCACAAGCTTTAAATCCCTCATAGATTGCATTTAATGTTCCTTTAGATAAATAAATTGGAATATTGCATTCCTTTAAAAAAGTTCCAAAGGCTCTAGTATGATCTGTATGCTCATGAGTGATTAAGATTGCATCTAAATCAGAAATGGTTAAATTTAATTCATTTAGGTTAGCTTCAATTTGCTTTCTTGTAAGACCTAAATCTATTAAGATTTTTTTATTATTAGCAATGACAATCGTTGCATTACCATCGCTTCCACTAGAAAATACTTTTATTTTCACGAAAATCACCAACGCCACAATTATAACATAAAAGCAATTGTTTTGTTACTATTAAAATAATATTTTAAGATTTTATTTTTTGATTGCATTTTAAACCCATTAATGATATGATATTATTTGCTATAGTTTATTTTTTAGTAAAGGAGTTTTTTTTATGAGCATTAACAATAAAAAAGCACGTAGACTATCAACTGCAATGGTAGCCACTGCTTTAACAATAGCTTTAGCATCATGCTCAGGAGCCACTAACAAATATGGCTCACTAGACAGAAAAGGCGTATACGCTTCTGTCGGTGATTACAAAATCACAAACGGTGAACTTTGGGATGAGTTACAGTGGAGTGCTGTTGATGTATTAGATACTCAAATTAATAATGCAATATTAAATGAGCAAATCGAAAGAATCACAAAAGTAATTAATACTAATGGTGATTATACTAAGCTAGAGGATAAGAAGATTATCCATGGCTCAACAGATGAAATAACTGAGGATGCTTTCAACAAATTATATGACCAATATACAACTAGATTAGTAGATTATGTTGTACAAGATGTTTACAACCTAAACTATGAACAAGGTGATTATTGGAAAAAGATTTCAGATTTCACACAAATTGAAACTAACAAATTCGTTCAAAAATATGTAGATGAAATCTATGTTGGTTATCAAAAATCTTCAATTGCAGATGGAGATAAGAAAGGAACTTCATATAAGGATATTCTAGCTACTATCGATAGTTCAAATGATGGTCTATTAGAAATAGCTAAGGATTTATGTGAATTATATTATCCTTTATATGCTAAAGAATTATTCACTTACGACAAGGTTAAAGATGGATATGATGAAGCATTAGAAGACGATACAGATGACGATGATGAAAAGTATGGTGCTTATACAAATTCACAATATGTTGAAATGTTTAAGAAAAACTATACAAATAAATTCAACATCAATATGATTAAAATCAAATTCACAGATGATACAGAATTTGAAGATACATTAAGAGCATTCGGCCTATATGTACATAATGACAAATTCTATTATATCTATGATGATGAGGATGATAGAAATGTAAAGGTTGATTATACTTCATACATTGACCATTATAAGGACTATGTAGAGACATCTGCTAATTTCTCTTCTTCTTCAATCGGATGTGAATTAGTTGAAGGTAGAGTTGTTCTTGAAATCTACATTATGTTATACAACTATATGTATGGTGGATACCTAGATACATTACCTTCTGCTTCAGGCGTAGCAATTTCATTCGATGATTTAAATGCATTAAGAGAACAAACTTTAGCTCTTATTAATAAATATAAGGGTAGTACAGTTGAGGAAGAATTAGCTTTATACAATGCTACAATCGCAGAATTAAAGAGCTTTGATGATGCAAGAGATGAGGATGATAAGGTATTAACTTATACACCTGATTATCTTGAAGAAACTTATAATAAATCTTTCCAAACTTACTGCTATGAAACTTTAAAGCTTACAAAGAAAAATGCAAGTGGTGAAGAATTCGATGAACTTGATACAAGATACTCTACTTCACTTCAAGCTGCTGAAGACCAAAGTGTAATAGTATACAAGTTTGATGATACATTAGATGAAATTACTGATGAAAAAGCATTAGAATATGAAAAAATGTATCTTGATAAAGATAAGACAACAATTGATTATTTCGAATTCTTAACAGCTGAAGAAAATAAAGAATTATTTGCTGATGTTGTTGAAGCTCTTCTTTGGGATAATGTTACAGAATCAATTATCGCAAACAAAATTGAAGCTGCACATGATGATGTAAAGGTTAAAGTATTTACTGAAGCTGCTGAAATCGCATATACAAAAGATCATTCAGATTATTCAAAGGCTGTAGGTAAGCCTAAGAATAGCAATCTATTCGCTACTATTACTTACGATAAGAAAACTTACAATATTAATATTAAAGCAAATGATGACGACAAAAATTCAATTATGATTCCTGGTACTGATACTGCATTTGGTGTATTTGATTATTTAGAAAGAAACAATGGTGCTTCTACAGCTGTTGATTTAATTTCTAAGAAAATCATTAGAAATACAAAGCAATATCAAGAAGTAAAATCTGATAAGAAAACTAGAGAAATCTATAACACATATCTTAAGAATGTATTATCTGCATTCGCAAATGATGGATATTCTTCAAATGGTTATCCTTCTACTTTAGGTAAATATAATTTCTTAATGTTATATTATCATACTGCAAATGTTAATAAGATTATTGATGATTACTTCATGACTCAATTAGCATCTGCAAAATTATTAACTGATTATTCTAATGAATCACTTGCTGATTTCTTTAAGACTTATGTTGATTATTCATATGACAAATATTTCTCATTATCTGGTAAGAGATTAATCATCTACATCGACGCAAATGAAGACGGTGTTGCTGATGATTCTGCTGATTGGATTAATGATACTGTTACAAATTGGGTTGATTATGAAGGCACTGTAATTGATACTACTAAGGAATATATCGCTAAACAATTAGCTTATACATTCTATAATAAGGTAAGTGCTTCTGCTAACTCTTCACATGCTACAAGAATTGAAGAATTAGTAAATGAATTCAATAACTCTGCAAAAGCTGAATACAATGAAAACCCAGCAGCTGCAGAAAACGTATGGGCAAGATATAGAAAGCTTGGCTTCATCGTTGAATTAACTGATATTTCAGCTACTAACTCATCTGTTGGTATGGATTATATAATTAAACAAAGAATGTATGATTATGCAAGAGGTCATAATGAAGATGGAACTCGTGAATATCAATACTATATTAATGATAATATTCCAACAGAATATATTGAACCATTAACAATTGCATCAATTAGCACTGACAATGATGATATTATTACATCAAAAGATGGTGTTAATCTATTAGTAATCACTTCAGGTGAACCTAGTGCTTCTGCAAAATGGTCTGAAGATGATCATGATGAAACATTATTAAGAAATATTGTTATTAAATATAATGAGCAATTCATTAAGATTGATAATATCTTCAATGAAGAGGATAAGCTTAATGCTAACCAAATCTTATTATATGTATTAGACAATGCAGTAAATGGTGCTTCTACATTATCACCTGCATCTATTAGTGAAGCATTAACTGCTTATCTATCACCTGTATATTCAAGATTTACAAGTTCTGAAACTCAAAGAATCATCTTATTATATTTCATTAAGACTTCTACAAATAGTACAAAAGAAATCCATGATGTTATAACATTCACAAATGAAACATATAATGGAGAAGATGGTTTCTTCAAGAATCTAGTATTAATTAATCAAACAATCGCTGATAGTTACAGTACATTAGAGCAAGATACAACTGGTACTTCTGACTTGTATCCTGATTGGTGGGAAAAACTTGAAGAGCAAGTTAAAAATTTCTTAATCGATCTAAAGGAGGACAAGTAAAATGAAACTAAAAAAATTATTTGTTGGTGCTTTACTTGCTACACTTGGAGCTGCTACATTAGCATCATGTACAAAGACAACTGAAAAGAGAAATCAAGTTACTCCTTACGGAAACTTGAATTCTAAATTAGATACTACATTTGCTACAGCCGATGGTGATTTAAAAATGACTGTTGGCCAATACTACACTCAATTAAGAAAATCTGGTTATTCTACTGTTACTACTGCATTAAATAAATATATTTATGCAGATGAAGTTAAAGCAATGACTGGATTATATCAAAATGCAACAAGAGCTGATTTCATTAGCAATGTTGGAAAAGAATCATTAGCAATCTTCGAATATGTTGATGCTGAAGGTGATTCTAAGACAGCACAAGATAAATTATTTGATTTAACATCAGATACTGAAGCTGCAAATAAGAAATATCTTGATTTAAGAAAGAAAATAATGAAGGATATTACTAATAATATTGCTGGTTCATTATTCTCAACAACAAGTGCTAAGGCTATTGAACAAAAAACTGAGAAAGATTTAAATACTCTTGTAGCTAAATATATTGATTCATTAGCTGATGAAGGTATTTTCATCCAAGCTTCTGATATTAAATATACACTTCCAACTGATTCAACTTACTTCAACAAGGAAGATGATATCGTTAATTTCGATTCTTCTACTTTAGATGTATTAAAGGATAAGGTTAATGATGTTATCCTAACTCAATCTAGATATCTAGCAGGACGTAAGGCATTATTCCAAGTTGCTGATGAAGAATATATTTATGATGAAGATTCTAAAGATGATATCAAGAATACAAATTATTTATTCAAAGATACAGCAATTAAATCAACATATGAAAGCAAATATAAGACATATGGTGAATATAATGCAGTTGTAATTCAATTTAATTCAAGAAAGGAAGCAATGGATGCTATCCAATCAATTGGTGGAGCAATTGATAAAGATGATTTAGAAAATGCAAAAGCCAAATATCTTGAATTATATAAAAATTATTATAGTTATAAGAAAACACCTACATCTACAAGTGATGATGAATTCAAATATGTTGTAAATAAGGATAAAGATGATTTATCTGATTTATCTTCTTCTATTTCTACATTAATTAAAGATGTATTAGAGGATGGTCAATATTTAACAGAGCCTAGAAATATGAATAATAAATATGTCATGGCTCTAAGAATATCTGCAACATATGACTACAATACAGGCGATTCATCAAAACAAGCTGATTTCACAGATTTCGATGAAGATAAGCAAAAGGAAATTGCTAATTTAATTAAAGAAGATTTATTATTAACTAACACTTCTTATTCTGCACAAGTAGATCATAAGAGATATGGTGAAGCTAATATTAAAGTTTATGATCCATATTTTGAATATCAATTCAATAATGCTTATTCTGAAGAATATGATTTAATTACTGATGCAGTAACTAATGAATCTGATGCAATCCTAACTGCTGGTGATGATTTTAAATACACAGTTGATGATTTCTTCAATGATGCATCTAAGAAATATGCAAATAATATTATTACTAATTATTTCCAATTAGAATATGTTAATGCATTCTATGATACATTTGTTGATTTATATTACATTGATGAGGATTTAGCTAAGACTAATAAAGAGACTTTAGAAGCTGAAATTAGCAAATTCAAAAAGAATAATAATTCTACTTACCCAGTTGAATTAGGATTAGAAACATATTTATTAGCTTCATATGGCTATACTAATAAAGAAGATATCTTAAAATATTATTATAATGCTACAAAAGCATTAACAGTATATAGAGATATCAAGGTATATGACTCATGGCAATCAGCTGAAGCTAATGAAGATGGCGAATATTCAATTACAGATGTTGCAAAGAATGGTTTCTTAAATAATTTATTAAATACTGGTAATAAAAATTACAGTGAATTATTTGAAATTAATCTTGACCACTTCTTAATTAATATCGATGATGACGCAGATGGTTCACCAGATGATCCTGATAAGTTCTTACAAGGTAAGACTGATGAAGAAAAGGCTGATTTTGAACAAGCAGTTGTTGAATTAGCTCAAGCTATCTATAAGGAAGCTATTTATCCAGCTTATAAGAATTCAACATTAGTTGATACATTAAAATTCATTAAGACTCAATATGAAGAAGGCGATGTATTATTATTATCTGACCATTCTAAGACATGGAATGATTATAAGAAATACAATTTCTTAATCACAGTTGAACAACTAGCTTCTACTTCTAATATTACTCAAGATTCTGTAAGTAATTTCGTTAAGCCTTTCAAGGATTATGTTATTTCACTTTATAAGAGTGTTTCAACATTAGAAAACGATACTTATAAGGAACAAGATAAGTCAAATAAGAATACATATAAATATACAAATGGTAAATTCTATCTAGTAACTGATGTTGAAAATAATCAAGGTCAATTTGTTACAACTACTGAGGATGCAGATTTAATTACTGCAAATTCATTATGTAAGACTTCATTTGGTTACCATATGTTATTAATCAATTCTTATAAGACACCTCAATATTTAACATTCACAAGCGATAGTGCTTCTGATTATTTAAAAAATATTGAATTAACAATTAGATCTTATACTGATAGTGATGATAAGACTCAAACTATTAAGGTATTAATTGATTCATTAAATGAACCTGAAACTGCAGGAGAGGAATTAACTACAGCTTCATTCAATCAATTCTTCATTTACTATATTCAAAAGGCAAATGGAGAAAGTACTTCATTAGATTCATCAATTTATGAAATAATGTGTAAATTATTTGATGATGTATATGGTGCATATACTTCTTCAACATTCCAAAATTATTTATTATTAAATCAATTAAATATTCAAATAACATCAAATGATGCATTATTTGCTAAAGTAATTGATGCACATATGGCTAATTTAGTTAATACAATAACTGAATATGGTGAGAATGATGATTACGCATCATGGGTTGATGGTTCATTAGATTGGACAAGACCTGCATTAAAGAAAGAATCTAATTAATAAATGATAAAGACCAGAATTAATCTGGTCTTTTTTTCATATAAAAAAGGCATGATTAACATGCCTTAATTAAATTACATTTTTGGTTTTACCATAGATAATGCCATTTTATGTTTATTATAATCAATATCAATTACATAAACATGAACTGAATCACCTACACCTAATATATCTGATGGGTGATTTATTTTATTTGTAGACATTTTTGAAATGTGAACTAAACCATCATATTTAACACCACAGTCAACGAATACACCAAAGTCTACTACATTTCTAACTGTACCATCTAATTCATCACCAATTTTGATATCCTCAAAATGCATAATATCACTTCTTAGTTTTAAGCCATCATATGAATCTCTTATATCTCTTAATGGTTTTTCAAATGCATCTAATATATCATTTAGTGTATACATATCTATATCTAGCTTTTTAGATACAGCTTCCTTATCTAGCTTAGAAATAGCTTCTTTAATTGTATCTTTTCCTAAATCATCCTCAGTTACATTCATTTCCTTTAATAATTTTCTTGCCTTATCATAGCTTTCAGGGTGAATTGGAGTCATATCAAATTTATTTTTACCATCTAATATTCTTAAGAAGCCTACACATTGTTCATATGTCTTAGGTCCTAGCTTAGATACATTTTTTAATTCCTCACGAGAATAGAATCTATTATTCTTTTCTCTATATGCAACTATATTTTTAGATATAGATTTAGATAAGCCTGATACATAGCTTAATAATGATACTGATGCAGTATTTAAATTAACACCAACCTGGTTAACGGCATCCTCTACTACATCATCTAATGATTTAGATAATTTAGATTCAGTTACATCATGCTGATATTGACCAACACCAATTGATTTAGGATCAATTTTAACTAATTCAGCTAATGGGTCTTGAATTCTTCTAGCAATTGAAATTGCGCTTCTCTTTTCAACTGTTAAATCAGGGAATTCCTCAATAGCTAGCTCAGATGCTGAATATACTGACGCGCCAGCTTCACTAACTATTACATATTTAGTATCTAATTTATTTTCATTAATTACATCAGCAATAAAGCTTTCTGTTTCTCTTGATGCAGTACCATTACCAATCGCAATGATTTCTACATTATATTTTTTAATTAAATCCACTATAATTCGCTTAGAATTAGCTACTAGCTTAGGGTCAACTGTTTGATCCTTTGACTTCTCATTAGGGTAAATAACGCCAATTTCAAGCACATTTGATGATGGGCTAATAACTGCAAGCTTACATCCTGTTCTAAAGGCAGGGTCTACACCTAATACAGTCTTACCCTTCATTGGTGCTTGTAATAATAAATTTCTTAAATTTAATGAGAAAATATGAATAGCTTGATTTTCAGCTTCTTCATTTTTAATTGCACGAATTTCTCTAGCAATTGAAGGTTGAATTAATCTTTTATATGAATCAGCAATAGCTTCATCTAATTCTTTTCTAAATAAAGAATCCTTCTTCCAAGTAACCTTCCATGTTAAATAATCAATATCCCAAGTAGGCTTTAATTCAATATTAACATTAATAACATCCTCATTTTCAGCTCTATTAATAGCTAATAGACGATGTGGCTTGATTCTTTGAATTGATTCAGTAGTATCATAATAGTTTTTATATTTTTCTTCAGGGTCATTATCATTCTTTTTCTTTTTACAAATAATTAAACCAAATTTTAAAGCATTATCTCTTATAGCACCACGATATTCAGCATTATCGCTAATTCTTTCAGCAACAATATATTTCGCTCCAGTTAGTGCTTGTTCTTCAGATGTAACCTTATCATTTAAAAATGGCTTAATAAATTCTTCCCTACTACCCTTTTGCCAGTTTTTCATCATTATATCAGCTAGGCCATCTAATCCTAAAGCAATAGCCTCAGATGCCTTAGTCTTTTTCTTTTCCTTATAAGGTCTATATAAATCCTCAACCTCGATAAGCTTAGTAGCATTTAATATTTCTTCTTTTAATGTGTCATTCATTAATCCCTTTTCTTCAATTAATCTAATGACATCATCTTTTCTTTTAGCTAAATTAATACCATAATTATATGAATCACTAATAGCTCTAATCTTTTCTTCATCTAAGCCACCAGTTGCTTCCTTACGATATCTAGCGATGAATGCGACAGTCTTATCTTCTGCAAGCATTGATAATACAGTTTCAATTTGTTCAGGTTTAATATTTTCCTTAATTGAAACCTCTTTAATTACTCTCTCATTAATGTTTTCCATAAATCCTCCGAAAAATATAAGGCCATTTTGTGGCCTTAATTATTATTAATATAAGCTTTTTACATATTGTATAGCCTTATCAATTGCTGAGAAAATTGTAGCTCCTTCATAGAAATCATCACCATATAGATTGTATGATGTTCCCTTAGGGTTTTTAACCATACCATCAGCAGTAACTAAACAGAATAATGCAGTTGTATCATCTGAACCATCTGGATTAATTACACTATCAGTAAATATTTGCTTACTTGTATTACC
>ODAI012232156.1_pt1 | contig 11726 bp, 7 predicted proteins | sample 1539321 | NCBI WGS metagenome assembly ODAI01 (sample SAMN02144231, study PRJEB22623) | gut metagenome | biome: sheep rumen | host: Ovis aries | place: New Zealand
AAACATCATCATTATCCTCCTTAATAATATTATCTCTTATTATATCTTTTGGGCTTTTCCCATATATCTTCTTACACTCTCTGTAAAATGTTGAATAGTTATCGAATCCATATTCTTCTGCAGTAGCAGTAAGAGGGGAGCCTTGTCTTACTTGAGATAGAACATTTTCAATCTTAACCTTGACAATGTATTTATGTACAGGTGTGTTCAAATGTTCTTTGACTACCTTGGATATGTAACTTCTACTTACATAGAATTGTGAACTTAAGTCATCAATACTAAGTGTATCTTTAATATGCGAGTGAATGTACCTGATAATAGATGAATACAAATCAGGGCTAACAGTTTCTTGGCGAAATGTGTTACGAGTACTAATCACTCTGCATAGTCGGATGATAAGTTGCATGAAGAGGGATTCAATTGCAAATTTATATCCGACACTTTTCTCATCCATCTCAGAAGTCATGTCTTCTAATATATTAAGAATAATCGTCTTATTCCTGGTATCAGGACGAAAGTGACATAGACCTTTTTTCGTAATCTTGCTAAATACTTTAAGAATTCCATCATCCTTTATGGATAGTTCGTTAATGTATGTATCGCTTGCCCATATTACGAATCGTTCATAAGTCTTATTCTCGTCGGTGAATTTTACTTCCGGGAAGTGTAATAAACCGGGCTTAATAATAAGAAAGTCGCCCTTTTTTAAATGGAACTTCTCATTTCCCACGTTGTAATTAGTGTCACCATCTAAGAAGAAATAGAATTCGTAATGATTGTGGAAGTGAGGTTGGATTTTGTCTAACGTCACGTCTTTATAATGAAAGAACTCTAAAGTCTCACCGTGCATAATCTGTCTTGATGAAAATGAATTGAATAATGCTTCCATACTTTTGTCCTCTATATTAACTAATATACTTTCTTACCCTGAATGATACAATGGCTGTAGACATTTTGCAATGTTTTGTGCTATTTATGCAATTACATTTTGCAATTATTGTACTATAATGGTCGTATAAGACATAAGCAAAGCAACCATCACTGAATAATGGTTACAGGTTCTTGTGCTGATACATCATAAGGAGACTATATTAAGGAAAGGAAGCCAATTATGAAACTTTCATTTAGGTGGTACGGAGAAGACGACCAGGTAACTTTGGACAACATTGCACAGATTCCCGGAATGGACTCTATTGTAACTGCAATATATGACGTCCCCGTGGGCGAAGTCTGGCCGCAGGAAGCTATTGACAGACAAGCCAAGCTGGTTAAGGAAAAAGGATTATCATATGAAGTAATAGAATCAATCCCTGTTCACGAGGACATCAAGCTTGGCAAACCCAGTCGTGATAAACTGATTGATAATTATTGTGAGAATATAAGAAGAGTAGCTAAAGCAGGAGTAAAATGCATCTGTTATAATTTCATGCCTGTATTTGACTGGACAAGAACAAGCTTAGATCATGTCAACAAGGACGGTTCAACATCCCTTGTATATTATCAGGAGGAGGTTGATAAGGTTAATCCGCTTAAGTCCGATTCAGATCTTACACTTCCGGGATGGGACGCAAGCTATACTCCCGAGGAGTTAGCACAAGTGGTATCTGAGTATAACGATATGACAGAGGAACAGCTGTGGGATAACCTTGCATATTTTATACATAGGATTATTCCGGTAGCCAGCGAGTGTGATGTCAACATGGCGATTCATGAAGACGACCCTTGCTGGAGTATATTCGGTCTTCCAAGGATAATTACTGATGAGAAGAATCTTGACAGATTTCTGGCACTTGAGGATGACAGTCATCACGGTATTACTCTTTGTACAGGCTCACTTGGCTGTTCTGACAAAAATGATGTTGTTAAGATGGCTTATAAATATTCCAAGATGGGAAGAATACATTTTGCACATCTTAGAAACGTTAAAGTATTAGAGAATGGTTTTGAAGAATCAGGACATTTGTCGAAGGACGGAAGCCTTGATATGTATAAGATAGTCAAAGCGCTTGTGGACGGAGGATTTGACGGATATGTAAGACCCGATCACGGAAGGATGATTTGGGGAGAGACAGGTCGCGCGGGATACGGTTTGTATGACCGGGCACTTGGCGCAACTTATATTAACGGACTTTTTGAAGCAGTTGAGAAACATGCATTAAGGGGGGACCATGCGTAGCATGGGGGATGCCTTATTGCAAGGCGACATTTCGTGAAACGAAATGTTGGAGGATTAGGAAATAACTAACTAATAGGAGGAAATAAAAATGCAGGATTTTGGACTTGATATCAATGGTAAGGTAGCAGTTGTAACAGGAGCAGGCGGAGTGCTTTGTTCTATGTTCGCTAAGACATTAGCAGAGCAGGGAGCTAAGGTGGCGCTTTTGGATCTTAATGAGGAAGCGGCAAAAAAGGCTGCAAAGGATATAGAAGACGAAGGCTTTATTGCCAAAGGATATAAAGCAAATGTGCTTGATAAAGGAAGTCTTGAAGAGGTACATGCAGCCGTTTTGGAAGATCTCGGACCATGTGACATATTGCTTAACGGAGCAGGCGGTAACAATGCGAAAGCCAATACCACCAATGAATTTTTTGAGGTAGGTGATGATGAGAAAGAAGACATAGTATCTTTCTTTGACCTGGATCAGAGTGGTGTTGAATTTGTATTCAATCTTAATTTTATAGGCACACTTCTTCCTACACAGGTATTTGCCAAGGATATGATTGGAAGAAAGGATTGCTGTGTTATTAATGTATCTTCTATGAATGCATTTACACCACTTACCAAAATACCGGCATACTCCGGTGCGAAGTCGGCAATATCTAACTTCACTCAGTGGCTTGCTGTTCACTTCTCTAAGGTTGGAATAAGAGTTAACGCATTGGCTCCGGGCTTCTTCGTTACGAATCAGAATCGTGACTTGTTGTTCGACAGTAATGGTAATCCAACGGCAAGAAGCAACAAGATACTTAACGCAACACCCATGGGACGTTTTGGAGAGGCTGAAGAGATTAACGGTACACTTTTGTATCTTGTTAATCCGAAGATGTCCGGTTTCGTAACAGGCGTTGTAGTACCAATTGACGGTGGCTTTGCCGCTTACTCGGGGGTTTAATATGAAACAGTTTTTAGACGACGATTTTCTACTACAATCAGACACAGCCAAATGGCTGTATGATATAGCTAAAGAAGAGCCTATTATTGACTTTCATAATCACCTAAGCGCAAAAGAGATATACGAGAACAAGAACTATGAAAGCATTACGGAAGTATGGCTGGGTCATGACCATTATAAGTGGCGTGCCATGCGAAGCAACGGTATTGAGGAAAAGTATATTACCGGTGATGCAGGTGATTTTGATAAATATATGAAATGGGCAATAACCGTACCGCGTCTTATCGGCAGTCCACTTTATCACTGGAATCATCTTGAAATGAAGAGATATTTTGGTTGCGATAAACCGCTAAATGAGAGTAGCGCCCGGGCATTTTGGGACATTGCAAATGACAAACTCAGCAAGGAGGATTTTCGTCCCAGAGAATTATTGGTTAACATGAATGTGGTGGAATTATGTACTACAGACGATCCTGCTGACAGCTTAGAATATCATAAGAAGTTACAGAAGGAAGAGAAGAGGTTCCTGGTTCGCCCCACATACAGACCGGATAAGGCACTTAATATACTAAGGGACGATTATAATTCATATATATCTGAGCTTGAGAAAGCGGTGGGATATTATATAAGCAGCTATGATGATTTGTGTAAGGCACTTACCGACAGGATGGATTATTTTGAAGAAGCAGGTTGCAGAATCTCGGATCATAGTTTGGAAGGCTATGTATACGAAGCCTACGATGAAGATAAGACGAGAATAACAAGGCAGGAATTCTTAGATAGAATATTTGCAAAGAGATTCGATAGGGAAGATATAACAGAATACGAGGCAAAGGTGTACAGAAGCTGTCTTCTTGAGGTACTCGCGGCAGAGTATCATAAGAGAGGATGGATAATGCAGCTTCATATAGGAGCTCTTCGTAACAATTCTACATCAAGATATGAGACAATAGGTGTTGACAGCGGATTCGATAGTGCGGATGACTTTAACTATGCCGGTGAGCTCGCTACAATGCTTGATGCAATGGATTATAATGATAATCTGCCCAAGACAATTATCTATAACCTTAATTCTAAGGATAATACAACCATTGCCACTATGCTTGGGAATTTCCAGAGCAGCGAAGCCAGAAGCAAGATTCAATTGGGTTCAGCATGGTGGGTTCTTGACCACAAGAGGGGTATGGAGAATCAGCTTATGTCTTTTGCAGAATCGGGAGTACTTTCTAATTTTGTTGGAATGGTGACTGATTCAAGAAGTATGCTAAGCTTCACAAGACACGAGTACTTCAGAAGGATTCTTTGTAACTATCTGGGTAGTCTTGTAGAGAACGGAGAATACCCGTATGATAAAGAAGCATTAAGCGGTATAGTAAGAGATATATGTTCTAACAATATAAGAGAATTCATGAAGAAGTAGAGAGGGATTGAAGATGGATGTATTAAAAGAGATTGAAAATACCAAGATTGTTCCTGTAGTTGTTATTGATGATGAGAAGGATGCATTGCCTTTAGCAGAAGCGATGATGAAGGGCGGCATCAATATTGCCGAGATAACCTTTAGGACATCTGCGGCGAAGGGAGCGATTGAGTTAATCAGTAAGGAGTGTCCTGATATGCTGGTGGGCGCCGGTACTGTCCTAACAATCGGACAGGTAGATGAGGCGGTTAAAGCCGGTGCCAAATTCATAGTAACACCGGGCAGTAATCCCAGGGTGATAGAATACTGTGTAAAAAAAGGAATAACAATAATTCCGGGCTGTGCCAATCCGTCTAATGTAGAGCTTGCATTAGAGAACGGACTTAATGTTGTCAAGTTCTTCCCGGCGGAGCAGGCAGGAGGTATTAACTACATCAAGGCCATATCAGCGCCCTACACAAATGTGAGATTTATGCCAACAGGTGGAATATCACCTCAAAATGTTGAGACATATCTGTCACAAAAGTGTATAATAGCTTGTGGCGGAAGCTGGATGGTTAAGAAAGATTTGATTAAAGAAGGAAAGTTTGACGAGATAACTTCGCTTTGTAGAGAAGCAAGTGAATTGGCAGACAAGTACAAATAGAGGAAACGATGGATTTTATACCTGTATTCATAAAGATGTCGGAATTATTTCTGATAATAATAATCGGATATATTGCTGCGAAGGTTAAGATACTCGGACCTAATGTAAAGGCAGCATTATCGAAGGTTATTATTAATATATCTATGCCTTGTACAATTCTCTCATCTGTTATGAATTCAGAGAATCTTCCCTCGAGAAGCGAGATAGCATTTATACTGCTAATCGCATTTTCAACATATATTGTTCTGTTCCTTTTAGCAAAAGGAACTTCTTTTATTCTAAGATTAAAGGGTAGGCAGAAGGGTGCAGCAGAATTCGGAATCATGTTTTCTAACGTTGCGTTTATAGGTTTTCCGGTAACTAATGCTGTACTCGGTTCTGAATCTGCATTCTATACAAGTATATTCAATATGCCCTTTAGTGTATTATGTTATTCTCTTGGAATCGCAATGCTCTCCGGCTACAGTATCAAAGAGAAGATGAAGAGCGTATCAGAAACCGAAGAAAGCACCTTTAGATTTTTCATTGGAAGAATAGGCAAGCTGATTCTGACCCCGGCAATGATAGCCGCAATTTTGTGTATTATTATGGGAGTTAGCGGATTTCAGGGGCCGGACTTTCTCGCTGATACATTTGACATATTAGGAGGAATAACAACACCGGGCGCATTACTTGTAATCGGTGCGGCATTAGCTGAGATGCCCTTTAAGGAAATGTTTACCAATGTTAAGGCATATCTTTTTGCAATAATTCAAGTTATAGTTACTCCTCTTGTTATGTACTTTTTATATCTTCCTGTATGTGGAGATAACGCAATGCTTCTGGGTGAAACAGTTATTATATCCGCCATGCCTGTTGCTACTGCCGGTACCATGCTGTGTGTGGAGTACGGCGGTGATGAGAAATTCATGGCGCAGATAACATTTATTACAACACTTGCAACGGTAATTACAATACCACTTCTTGCGGTAGTATTATAAGGTCTGGTATAATACCTTTCATATATGACATATAATTATTTACACATTAAGGGAAGGATATAGTTATGTTCAAGAAAATCCTTGGTCGTGTACTGGTTGTGGTACCGGCTTTGGCTTTGCAGGTACTATGGATTCTAATAGCATATAAAGCACTTAATTGGTTATCGGATTATCATCTTGGTGAGATTATTGAGGTTGTATTCCATATTCTGGCAATAATATTTGTTATAAGCATTGTCAATAGAAGAGATGAGACTGCATATAAGATTCTGTGGGTAATTGTTATCGTGGCATTCCCTGTTTTTGGCTCCATAGTTTATTTCTTCTTAGGAAATAAGAGGACAGGCTCCCATCTTGATGAAAAGATAAGAAGAGCAGAGGAAGCAATAGACAGAAAGAGCTTCTATAAGAATGAGAATGTTGTAGAACAGATAGATGACAAGCATATAAGGGAGATAATAACTTATTTAAGTGATGATACTAATTTCCCGGTATTATATAACGAAAGTGCCGAGTATTATCCCTGGGGACAGGAAGCCTTCGCTGCTATGTGTGAGGACTTGAAGAAGGCAAAGAAATTTGTATATATTGAGTATTTCATAATACAGCGCGGTAAATTCTGGGATACACTTACTGACATTCTTGTTGAGAGGGTAAAGGAAGGAGTAGATGTCAGAGTAATATTTGATGACCTTGGAAGCATAGGTACATATTCGGCGAAGGATGCACTGGAACTTAAGGAGAAAGGTATAAAGTGTATTCCGTTTAATCCACTTGTATTTGTAAGAACCCAGCTTAATAATAGAACTCATCGTAAGATAATGGTAATAGATGGTGAGGTTGCATACAGTGGTGGAATTAATCTTGCAGATGAATACATTAATGAGATACATCCCTATGGCGTGTGGAAGGATTTGGGATTCAGGCTTACAGGAAAAGCGGTTTATAGCTATCAATGTATGTTTGTTGAATTCTGGAATGCTATAATGCCATCAGATGAGATAATACTTCCTGATATACCGAGAAAAGAAGAGGCAGAGAAGGAATCAGACCAAGTAGCCGACGCTGCTAAGGCGGATGGACTTATATGGCCTTACTATGATTCTCCAGAGAGGGATGAACATACAAGTAATGCACTTTTTACAGAGATGCTTTCTATGGCTACTGATTATATCTGGTTCTATACACCATACTTAATGCTAGGTGATACTTTGTTTGATGCATTTATGCGTGCAGCAAGAAGAGGTGTAGATGTAAGAATCATTCTACCGGGAATAAGTGATTCCAAGATGGTACAGAGAATTGCCAGGACATATTATAAGGACCTGGTTAAATCAGGAGTTAAGCTATACGAATATACACCTGGCTTTGTTCATGCAAAGGCCTTTATATGTGATGATGAGATAGGTGGAGTAGGAACTGTTAATCTTGATTACAGAAGCCTGTTTCTTCATTATGAATGCTTTAGCGTATTCTACAAGTCGAAGTTTCTTGATGCGTTGAAGGAAGATTTCCTTGCTACGCAAAGTGAATGTGAGCCAAGACCAATAGAAAGTATACCTGATGGTTGGGGAACAAGATTTATTAATGGCGTATTAAGATTAATAGCACCTTTAATGTAGAATATATGACATACAAAAAACCTGCATTAGCAGGTTTTTTGTATGTATGACTATTTCTTTATATATGATATGAACACGTTATTGTTGGCTTCGAAATTAGCAGTCGCTTCCATCATACCTACTCTGTTATATGAGTTGTTGTTCGGATTATAGGTAACAATGCTTCCCGAATCATATCCCACAATCAGTGTTGCATCATTGGCTCCCGTAATAGCAAGAACAGGATTTCCCTGAGATACATAATAGAGTACTTCATTCAGGTTACAGCCTGTGAGGTCTAACACATTGTAATTCTTCATTACGCTTTTGAGTATCTCGTAAGGTCCTTCGCCATTGTCAATGTACGTATTGACTTCTACATTAATGCCCTCTTTAACAAGCATGGTACTAATACACTTTGACAATGTATCAGCCTTGGCATCCTGATCTCCTACGTGTAAACCTCCGAAGGCATTTACATAAGACTTGCGCCCCTTCTTCCATACGTAAGAAGAATTATTGTCTACTACAATTCCCATCTGTTCGTCTGCGAATCTAATGGCATCTGATGTAACATTTGTAGCAAGAAGTACATTGCTTCCCACATATACAAAGTATTCATCATTAGTATTATTGGCAGTAACAGTAATAGTGTTGTCTCCGCCTATCAGGTGCGTGGCAGCCTTTGCAAAGTTAAGGGCAGGTATGGGATTGCGTTCATCCATCTTCGCACTCTTAAGTGTTGTTACTTCGCCTCTTACAGGATCCGGTGTAAATGTGAATGTAACAGCGCGACCCATTTCACCAGCGGTATTCTTAATCGTATCACCCTCAACAGCCATATATCCTGCATCTGATTTAGATACTCTGTCCAGCCACAATGTGAAAGAGTCAAGTGTTGCATTTGTCACATAATACCCATCCTTATGGTAGTCCTTAAGAATAGGATGCGATGGCAGAGTAATCTGCATTATATAAATGTTGGATACAGGATACACTACCGAACCTGCAATGTTCTTGTCCACATCATTAACATTTACAAGGCCATACACAAGGTCCTCTTCCATAAACGCCATCGGACGTATATATTCGTTTGCTCCTGCATCTATTGTAAAGGTGGTTTCATTGCTTAAATCCTCTACGATAAGTGACGTGGCTTTATTGGCAGTCGTTGTATAAGCAAGATATCGTCCTGATTTTGACGCTGCATATTGTGATGAATCCAAGCCTTCTAATACAGTCTCCATGGTATCATTTTTCAGATTAATCTTAACCAGATTTCCGGAAATCATAACATAGAAATATTTGTCATTTGCCTTGTATAACAGGTCAGAGAAGCTGGCATTAAGGATTTGATATGAACACGTTGTGGCAACGAAGGCCTCCTCTATTGTTTTCTCCGAAGTAGCATCATATTTGAATAAATCAATACCGCAGTAACCTTCGTGAGGACCGTTATTCATATAACCGAATACAGCAAAGTTCACATCACCGTTTTCATTAATTGCAAGAATCTTAATAGAGTGAGCATCATAGTAACAACGGGGATCGTTCACATTTCCGTCGAGGAAGCTAAAAAGCTTAAGCAATCTGCCCTCGTTCTGATTGTATTCGTATAATTCACCCGCCTGCTCAAAGCAGGTAATTGTTCCTGTAGCATTGGACAGATAGTTAATATCTCTGGATGTTACTCCGAGGGTTAAGGAGTTGTTGTTTTGCTTAACATCATTTTCGTCGAGAATCTCTTCCATATGGCGACGGTAATCGAGTATGAAGATACGAGTAGGTGTATAACGAACCTTATAATACTCCTTGACATTATAGTAAGAAGCCTTGTTGTTCTCACTTAGCTGTAACTGGTAATTCATCTCAAAGACTGAGTAATCAGAGTTGATATCTTTAATCTCAATAATAGGAGAATTAACCTCTGTCGCATCAAATCCACTAAATCCAATCTGGTCGGCACTTGATGCCAGCGTTACATCAGAGAGGGTATCAAGGTTGGCGTTACCTGAAGTTTCGAGATACATGCCCAGCTCGCTGTAATGACCGTTAAGGGAGGTATCGTGGAAATATTTTACGAAATCAAACAACTCCTTCTCGTGGCAGTTAGAAGGGATAAGTATTCTTGTATAATAGCGAAGGTCATCACCGTTGCACTTAAGCTTAATAATAAACAGGTACTCTGTGCCCTCCTCAGTAAGATTCTCAATCTGAAGATTGAGCCTGATTAGTCCTGAGTCAGAAGTGCTGTAGTCGCTTACATTGGTCTCGGCAATCTTTCGCTCCATATCGGTTGAGCGAATCTCATAGGAAATATTTTCTATTTCATTACCGTATGTATTGATATCAAGAGACAGTTTTCTGTCTGCATTTAGAGGAATTACAGAATCGCGCATATAGCAGGCGTCCATCTCGTCTTTATATCCATATAGTTGGCCAATGGTTGTGCCGAAGGCCTCTGAGGATATAGTCGGAAGAGTGGAGGTTTTCATATCGGATGTGGCATACACCTTTCTGAAATTGAATATTATGGAAAAAACAGCGAAGGCTACGACGAATATAATAACTGTGATTATTATTTGCTTTCTTAAGCCTTTTACCATTTTGGGAAGTCTTGATCTTGAACGCATAGTTTGGGTTCCTCCTTGCGACATATTATATCACTTATTCTTGCGAAAAACCATTTATAGTGATATAATTTATCAGCATTTGCGTATTGTTTTAATAAGGAGCATACATGAAAGAGTTATTTTCCAAGATAGGAAGATTTTTTAAGAATATAGGCAGCAAGATAGGTGGATTTTTTGGCAAGATACCGAAGCCAAAGTTTATGCAGAGCAAGGCATGGGTGAAGGTAACGGGCTTTTTGTCAAAGTACATGTTTATCTCTCATATTCCGCTATCACTGATTATGTGCTTTGTACTGGAGTGGATGTCCCGTCATTCCTTCATTAATGCGTGTCATTTCGTGACTGATCATACAGCGGCATATTTATACAATTCCTTTCTGATATATGTTGTATACAGTCTGTGTTATTTATTCAAGAGACAGACCTTTACAAGAATGGTAATATCGGCTGTATTCGTTACACTTGGTATTACTAACTGTATTGTGCTTTACAACAGAGTTACGCCCTTCGGTTTTACCGACCTTAACATGATAACGGACCTTTTAACTATGCAGGGAGCCGGTTACATGAGTGTTGGTATGACTGTAATAATATTTATTGCAATCGGCGCTTATATAGCCTACCTTGTATGGCTCTTTCGAAAAGGAAAAAAGACCACATATAAGATGCCATTCTGGGGAAGGCTCATAATTGTTGTATTATGTTTTGTGTCGCTCCCTCTTACGACAAAATTCTTGCAAAAGCAGGAGATTTTGGCGGCGTATTTCGGCAATCTGCAGCAGGGCTATTTCGACTACGGATACCTGTATGGCTTCTCAACAAGTGCATTTGACAGAGGTATGAGTAAGCCTATGGATTATAATGAAGAAAATGTTGTAGCAATTGTAGATGATACGACTAAGAAGACTACAATAACTGCCGAGGAAGAACCCAATATTATTGTTGTTCTCTTAGAGTCCTTCTATGATGTGTCTGAGTCGGAATTCATTAAGACATCTGAGGATCCAATTCCCTTTGCTCACAGTCTGGAGAATAATTATTCCACCGGTCATCTTACAGTACCTGTTGTTGGAGCGGGAACCTGTAATTCGGAATTTGAGATACTGACCGGGATGTCATGCAAATTCTTCGGACCGGGAGAGTATCCGCAGAAGACGATTCTTAAAGATGTAGATAAATGTGAATCGGTAGCCGGCGACCTTAGAAATATTGGTTACAGCTCTCACGTAGTTCACAATAACGGAGGTAACTTCTATTCGAGAGTTAACGCATTTACGCTGATGGGCTTCGATACCTTCCAGAGTAAGGAGATGCTTGATATTGTAGATTACAC
>ODAI010327288.1_pt1 | contig 11725 bp, 1 predicted proteins | sample 1539321 | NCBI WGS metagenome assembly ODAI01 (sample SAMN02144231, study PRJEB22623) | gut metagenome | biome: sheep rumen | host: Ovis aries | place: New Zealand
GAAGAGCTGCGGCGTATCCGGAAAAGCTGATACCTGCGGGAAGGAACGGATTTCGTCGCCGCAGGGAAGATGTTTTTTGTCGGTGGGAAAAGGGCAGATATCTGTCGCATGAAAAAGGGCCCGTGATCCTGAATATCGTAATAAAAAGGCCCCTTCCGGGGCCTGTGGATTACGTCGCCCTGGAAAGAGGCGACAGAACGGCGACAAAATCAGTTTTCCCCGAAGATACAGGGAAAACTGACCATCAGAAAGACAGAATTATTCTGTCGTAGGTTTATAAGTTCCCGGTGCAGAAGCGGGGGGGCTTGACCGCAGAACCGGCAGTCTCCGGGGTATACAGACGACGGAACAGGGGGAGAACAGCCGGAGAACCATGACCAGAGATCCTGATTCAGTAAACACGCCCGTGTCCCAGGACTGCGGACCGGTGTAAGAGGAAGAAGTCTAATCTGACGGAAATGAGGCCACAAAGACACATATAAATACTACGAATGCCCAATATATACAACAAATAAAAGGCTGTTCACCCATAAATACTGGAATATTTGTTGATTTAGGGCTAAAATTAGCTTGATAAAATGTTCATACTGGAGTCAATTTGGAAACAAAGAGAGAACGGGTGGGCAGATTATTCATAAAAGGTTATTGAGAACCGGGAAGCAGAACTGCTGTAAAAAGAAGTGGCAGGATAAAGTCTTTTCGGAGGGGGCTTGCGTATGAAAATCTTTATGAAATTTATGCAGGAACGGAATATCTGGAAAAAAAGGATTTCGGCCGCACTGGCATGCATCGTGGTTTTTGTAACGGTATATGCCATGGTCCTTCCTGCCATCACCCTGGACTGGGATGCGGCAGATCAGGATGACGGATTCGGCTTTGAAAATGAGGACTGGGGTTCCGATGACTCATTCGGAGACTCTGCATCTGAAGACGAAACAGTATGGCCGCTTACGCTGACATGGCCGGATTCTCTGACGGAAGGTGCCGAGGCATCTGCGGCAGAGGAAAATGGCCCTGCAGAGGAAGAAATCCCGGACTACACTGTTACGGCGGTGGTCTATGAGGACTCCGGGATTCCTGAAGACGCAGTCCTTACGTCATCGGAGATCAAAAAAGGCGAAAAGAACTATGATGATTATTATAAGAGCGCCCTGGACAAAGTCAGGATGGAAGCAGGAGAAGGAATTTCTGTTTCCTCTGCCCGCTTTTTCGATATCGCCTTTGTGACAGAGGACGTAGAAGTGGAGCCGGATCATCTGGTCACCATCACCATCGACTGCCCGGACGAAACGGAGTCCTGGGAGGAAGAGGATCTTTACGTCATCCATTTTGACCCGGAGGATATGGAAGAGCCCGGGCTTATGAACATAGAGACGCTGGAACGGGACGGACAGGTACTGTCTGTCACCTTTTCTTCGGATGCATTTTCAGTTTACGGTCTTGTCAGAACCTGTGCTGCGGAGAGTGCCGGGGACGGGGAAAATACTGTGGAATACCTGCAGCACAGTCTCCTTGGTGGAGACAGCATCCTGCTCTCAACGCTTCTGGAAACAACTATGCCAGACCAGGAGGAACTTCAGATCGGGAGTGTCACGGACGTGACCACGGAGTCCGGCGGCGGGGAAGCATCCTCCGCGTACCTGGATGACGGAAATATTCTGGAGGTATCCCCTGAAGGAGGAGACGGAGATTACAGGATCGAAGCCCCTGCCTCCCGGGAGGAAGATCTGGCCGGACAGAAGAGCGCCCTGGAAGTATCCTTTGAAGATGGCAGCAGGGCCGAATTTGAGATCACTATCAGCGGAACTCCGGAAGTGGACGCTGGCCTGGCCGTGATCAGCAGCGCGGACGGCATCTATCTGCCGGAAGATACAGAGGGCAGTGCAGAGGAAGTGGAAGAAAAAGATATTTCTCCCGATGCTGCGGCGGCTGCGGAGGAAGGCGGCAGGGATACCGTCTCCAGAGTATTTGACATTTCCCTGAACCTGACCCAGGAAGAGCAGGAAGCCTATGAAGGAGGCTTTCTGGTGGATCTGACCCTGCCGGAAGAGGTCACGGGCAGAGACTTCCATCTATATCATATCCACGATGGCGTAAAGGATGAACTGGCCATCGAGAAGACCGGCATCGTTTTGGACAGTTCCGGTCTTGAAAGCGTGTCCGGAATACAGTTCGTAACGGAGAGCTTTTCCGAATTTGTGCTCCAGTATACGGTGGACTTTGAGTACTCCGTGAATGGCAGGACGTACAGAATCAGCCTGCCCGGAGGCGGATTTATCAGTTTTTACGATCTCATTGAGATTCTGAATATCAGCAGACAGGATGTACAGGAAGATGTCAATGAGGACAATGAGGAAGTTGACGCGGAAACGGACGAAGCTGCGCCGCTGATGCTTCCGGATGTTGATGTTTCTGAGGAAACCCGGAAGTTTGTGGCGAACGTGGAGAGCGTTGATTTCAGTTCGCCTGAGCTTGTATGGGTCGGCAAGGTTGAAGACGAGACTACGGTTGGAGGCATCAAAGAGAGTAAGGGATTAGAAGTAGAATACAGTGCGGAGCTGACAGAAGAGCAGATCGCGGAGATCAATGCGCAGACGGTGGAATCCGGAGACTGGGCTCTGATCAGCGTGCAGCCATTTGATACAGAGGAGAGCCTGACGGTCACCATGAAGAATGGGGATCAGTTTGTCATCCGCGTTACCGACGCCCGGGATCCTCTTGGTCTGGACGGCCGTACCTTCGCCATTGCGAATCAGCGCAACGGTAACGGAAACTGGTATGCTCTGCAGGGAATAAAGAGTACGAGCAACGATAACTACGGCCATTATCTGAGCGCGGAGCAGGTTCAGCATCAGAATAAGGACGGGTCGGAGTACGTCACCATCAACGGCAAGGCGGAGGGCGATGCCTGGCTCTTTGAGTATGACGCGGATGCGGAGGCCTACCGGGTCTCCTGCAACGGCCTGTATCTGTCAATCGACCCGACTGTTACTGTCAAGAACTCCGGCAATGACCGGGCACTTGACCTGGTGGAGGATAGGGATGCTGCCGGCACGCTCATCAAAATCACACGGGACGATGACGGCAACTATTACTTTGCGAACAACCGTGAGAGCGATAACGTCTATCTCTGGGACTATGGCAATGGCAAATACTGGCTGGACAAGCCGGCAACCGATAACAATGCCAAGATGAGGCTGTGCCTTCCCGAGGATCCCAACGGCTCCCACAAAGCCACGCTGATCAGCGCGGCGGACACCCAGAGCGGACAGAAGATCGTTGTCTATCAGCGCGTCCTGGATCCGGAGACGGACACCTTTACCTATTATGCAGTTGACGGCAACGGCAATATGCAAAAGGTCTACAACAGCAGCGACTCCGTTTACTGGAAGGGCGACCTGAGTATCGAATGGACCCTGACAGATCTGGGGAATAGCTACTATACCCTGTATAACGAGAAAACAGATACCTATCTCACCCCAAAGGCGGAGACAGGAACGGACGGTTCCTATGTCATTCATAAGGCGTCTGACTTTGATGACGCGAAGCATCTGAGCATTGCGCTGCCCGGACGGGACGACGGGACTTATACCTCTCTGATATCCTGCTGGGATTATGACGACAATGCGACCTATGGCCTGGAAGTGACGGAGGAGACCGTGGGCTCCGTGGCGAATGCGGGAATCAAGCCGCTGCTCGAATCAGAGGAGTTCTACTTTGCCGCCCGAGATCCCATCGTCCACGATCAGCTCACCACAGTGGCCACGGTAGACAGTGTCTCCAAGGGCATCAAGATCACCATGTATGACTGGGGCGAGGTCCGCGGTCTGGACAGCCATCGTCAGAACTGGGACGGCAATAACCCTGCGATTCAGGATCGTCTGCCGATGATGCAGACTGTCATGGGCGCCGACGGCTCCTATGCGGACAAATATGAATCCGGCATGGTAAAACCCGGAATCCTGGCGGATTATATCGATGTCGCAAACGGACAGACCTCCCCCACGGTTCTGAACGAGGATGGATCGGCTACATCCCATACATTGGGAGAGCTGTTCTCGGATAATTATGTCCGTACCGGAACTACGGCAGAGAAGGTGAATCATCTCTTCCTTCAGAATGTCTACGACGAGACCGGTTTCTATAAGTACAGCTGCTTTGAGAACTATGCCTATCTGCCGGGCGGTAACGACTTTATTGTCTACGAGCAGATCGGTACGCCAAGTAACCGTGCAGTGAATCCGAATCAGAGCTGGACGTCGACAAATATCATCTATGAACGCGGTAACTTCATGCCCTACAATCCGATCAACGCGAGCATGAACTATCGGCAGAACTATTACGATCCGGATCTGAAGGAGCTGCCGGACGGCGATCCCCGGAAAGGGGAACGTCTGTATTACATCGAAAACGCGCTGCCGAACGGTCAGTATGCTAATTACGGCGGAACCAGGTTTAACGGGAGCTCAAACCCGGAGGCCTATGCCAACTACTATCTTGGCATGAAGATGGAAGCCAAGTTCTCTCAGAACCCAGGCGGTTATTCTGATAACGGTGACCCCATGGTCTTCGAGTTCAACGGCGACGACGATATGTGGGTGTATCTGGACAATGTCCTGGTCCTGGATCTGGGCGGTGTCCATGATGCTTTCCGCGGCCGTATCAACTTCCGCACCGGCGAGGTTTCCTGCAACGCGCTGAACGGCGACAACACAACCATAAAAGCGATGTTCAAAAAAGCCGGCAAGTTCCCGGACGGCACGGACTGGGATGACGACAAGGAAGACGATTACTTCCGCGGCAACACCTTTAAGGATTTCTCCACACACAACTTCATGATGTACTATATGGAGCGCGGCGCCTCCGCGTCGGATCTGGAGCTGATGTTCAATCTCCCGGTCCTGACGGAGTCCCAGTTCCGCGTCAGGAAAGAGCTGCCCGAGACCAAGGACGGCAATGCGATTCAGAGCCAATATGGCGATGCGCCTTTCTACTATAAGGCATATGTTTACGACGCTGACGCCGGCACCACCGTGCCCTGCACCCGGGCTTACCTGACTGGAAAGGGTCTGCGGATGCCTACGTATGAGGGCGACGGGGAAGTACAGTGGCTGAGTGAGAATCCGAACGAGGAGATCTTCCTCGTGAAGCCAGGTCAGACAGCGGTCTTCCCGGCCATCGATGATGCTGTGTCCTGGTATACCGTGGAGGTTTCTCCACCGGATAACGATACGATGCTGAATAAGTTCTTCGTATCCAACTCCGATCCTGACAATTCGAACCCGACCCTTCAGGCCGGAGTCCTGGCCATGGAGCGCACGGTTCAGGTCCGCAACCTGGTTTCCTATCAGAACAGGCCGGACGATGAGCTCGTGAATGAGCTTCAGATCAAAAAGCGCATCAACGGAGAGGCGTATAACGAAAATGACGCCTTCGAGCTTCGTGTCTTCCTGGAGAAGACGGACGGCACGCTGGGCGTGTACCGTCTGGGTGAGTATTATCAGTTCGACAAGGACAACCGCTTTGTCTACTTCGTCGGAGGCCAGCGGTATACCTGCCAGATGGAAGTCACAGACGAGGGGAAATATAAGTATTTTGACTTTGATGAGCCCGGACGCACCGGAGAGGAAGTGGAGGATACCCAGCGGATCACGGAGCATACCTCCGCGAATGGATCCCTGAACAACTTCCGGGACGGTGATACCATCATTATCAAGGGCCTGCTGGTCGGCACGGACTTTTATCTCTACGAGCGTACCGACTTTGATTACATGTGCCCTGATGCCACGATGATCGAAGATAAATATGTCTTCGAGGGCACTGAAGTCATGGATGCCTATACCCGGGATCCGGAGACCAACAAGCCTGCCAACACGTTCCTCTTTGAGAGCCTGTATGGAGAGCCGGATCCGGACGCGCTGGGTACACTTCTCGATGGTTACAACACCACGGAATATGAGAGAGGCCATGCCGCTTCCGGCGCCATCGTGGAGGGGAAGGACGCGAGAGTCCTGGTGAAGAACAAGCCCTATCTGGAGATCCCGGAGGGCGAGATCACTGTAGAGAAGAAGTGGTACGACGGCGAGGATGAAATCACCTCCACCGTCACGGATAAGCAGGTCACCTACGATATCTATCGTCTGGTGCATATTCATGACTGGCAGCTTGTGGTGGATACGGCCCCCACGGACACGGAGCCCGGCGAGCAGCACTATGAGTGCAGGCACGACGGCTGCGATGTGACGCTTCCGGCGGAAACCCTCAGTCCCCTGGGACACAGCTGGGGTGAATGGATACGCGTTACGGCACCGACCTGCGAGGGTGAGGGCCTCTGGCGGCGTACCTGCCAGAACCCGGGCTGCGGAGAGACTGAGGAACGGACGGAACCAGCGCTTGGGCATAACTGGGATACCGGCACGGTGACGAGGGAGCCGTCTACTACACAGACGGGGATTCGGCATCATGTCTGCCTGAACGATCCCACACACGAGTGGGATGAAGAGATTCCCAAGCTGTCTGTGCCGGTCAAGTACCACCTCCGCAGCATGTATAACCATGGGTCCGGTGTTACGGCTGGCAGTTATACTGCCGATGGCGAGATCAATGTCGGCAGATCCAACGCGATCCGGGTGACCTATACCATAAAGAGCAGTCACCCGGCGGAGCAGTGGGCGTACGGCAATGGGAACACTGCGGCGCAGAACATCAGTTATACTCAAAAATACATCGACTATAACTATTACTACGATTACAGTGTCATCATCCCCATCGAGGAAGGAAAGGAGTTATATCTCTACCTGGATCCAGGCAGCAATTCGAACCGCTCGACTTTCAAGATCGAACCATATGATTATTATGAGGCGGCCAGAATGTTCAGCGTGCCCGCTGTCGCCGGCCTGATGGCCAGTGCGAGGCGCATGACGAAAGGATCGCTTCTGAGCAACGCACCGGCTGGCCCAACCAACAATGCGGAGCTCAATGCCAAACTTGCCAGGGTCGGATACACAGAGACGAATCCGGAAACCCAGAGCGTGACTACCCACAGGTATTACACGGTCGCGAAGTATGACAGTGCGACCGGGACCTGGATCCCCAACGGCGTCTCCACCGAGAAGCTGCAGAACGGCCAGTGGTCCGGGTCCTACACCGTGCCTCTCACGGATGAGGACGGCAACCCCTACGAGTATTACTTTGTAGAGACAGGCATCACCCCTGAGGAGGAAGCGGGCAAGTGGCTCAGTACCTACACCGGGGACACGGTTCTGACCGAAGACGGCCAGAAGACCGTCATTGAAAACCGGGCGAGCGGAGGCCTCCGGCTGACCAAGAGCGTCACTGTGGGAGGGGATCCTGTCACCGTCGAGACGCCGGATACCAGCAGGAACCTGGCGGATGGCACCTACTCCTTCCGGATCGAGAAACTTCTGGAAGAGGAAGACGAGCCGGATACCAGTTTCACGGCACGCACCGTGAACCTGACGATCACAGAGGGCGAAGCGGCTTATGAGGATCTTGATGATCTTCCTGCCGGCCGGTACCGCATCACTGAGATCAACCCGAACAACGGCACGACGCTGTCGTCGGTGGAAGGGGAGAACCTGGAATCCGACAAGACGGATACGGCCGCACGATCCACGATCGTGACGGTGGAAGCCGGCATGAGAGCGGAGAGCAATCCTGTTACCTTCACGAACGATCAGGAGACTGTCCAGGTGGGCGTGGAGAAGACCTTTGATCCCTGGCCCGAATCCGGCGCCTATGCCGAGGTAGAACTGCGGCGCTATGCTCCCATTACCAGGGGGACGCTCAGCGTCACCCTGCTGGATCAGTTCGACGCTCCCATCGCGGGTGCGGAATTTGCTCTTTACAAGGACGGAGCTCCAGAGGGAAGGACATTCACCACCGACGCGAACGGAGTTGCCTCCGTGACCGGCCTTGGTAAGGGAACCTATAAACTCGTGCAGACGGGAACGCCCGACGCCTACATCATGCCTGATCCTGCTCCGGAATCCGGCGAGTTGAAAGTCGAGGATGTAACCACGACCCAGTCCCGTACGGAGGACGTGCTCCACAATGAGGCCAGGAGACCGGCGGGCATCTTTACCCTGGTGCTGACAGAGAACCCGAACGGAGCTCCGATCCCCGGCGCGACCTTCACTCTGTACAAGGACAACGAGGTCTACACGGAGAATCTGCAGACCAATGCCGAGGGCAAGGTCGTCCAGGGACAGTTGGATGCAGGTACCTACTATTACGTCCAGACTGCTACGACGGATGAATTCCGCCTGCCGGCAACCACCAGGTCCGGCGAGTTCACGGTACCCGATACCTACGGTGCCATGCCGTCAGAGACGGTGACCATGACAAACGACCGGAAGCCGGTCGGCACGTTCATCCTAACCTTGATAGACAACCACGAGGATTCTGTGGAGGGCGCGACCTTTACCCTGTATAAGGATGGTGCAGTCTTTACAGAGAATCTTCAGACGGACAGCCAGGGCAGGATAGAAGTGCCGAACCTGGGCGAAGGAGCGTATTACTTTATTGAAACGGCAACGCCCGTGGCATACAAACTCCCGGCCAACCCGAGGACCGGCAATTTCGTTGTTCCCAGCGATGCCGGATGGACCGGCGTGGGAACGGTGGAGATGACCAATACCCTCAAGGGAACGGGCACGATCTCTCTGAACCTGACGAAGGATGACAATACCACGCCGCTGGAAGGGGTACAGTTCCAGCTTCTGGATTTCAACAATCAGGTTGTGGCTGTTGGTACGACGGATGAGAACGGTCATCTGGACTTTGGTGTGAACTTGTATGAGGGAACCTACACCCTGCACCAGGAGACGGCTTACGGCGACCTGTATAAGGCTGCGGACCGACCGATCGCGATTCCGGCGGATGGCGAATTCCACCCGCTGACCGTGGATCTGGTGAACGAAGACGCCAGAGTCACCGTGGAGCTGTATGTAGGCCAGAGATATTATTGGGGAGGTTCTACTCATTACAATAATATTACCCGGTCTGACAGCCGTTCCAACCTGAAGCGCGGGGATACGGTCAATGTTTATGTCACGGATCTGAACTTTAACAATTATCCGGGGCATTATGCAGATGAAGTTTATTATTGCACAGACTTTAATAACAACCAAAATACGGGGACTTGGCAGAGGATCACAAGCTCGCCCTATACCGTCACGTTCACGGTTCCGGATTCGGCGAGGAAGAACGATGTCTATAAGATCGCTGTTCTGTCGAACAATAATACGAGCAGTAGTAATGTCTATTTCCTGAACGTTTCCGGAACCAACGGCACCTCCGCAAACAAGGTGTCTGCGGCAAAAGCGGCTGCGGTGCGCACCGCGTCGGCGCCGCCGGCTCCTGTCAAGGTGGTCACACCCGCCCCGGCGGCGAAGGCTGCCACAGGCGGTGTTATGCTCACCGCCGGCGCAACGACGCCCGTTGTCACCAACGAGCCCACGCCTCCCGCCGGCTACGCGGTGGACTCCGAGTTCTCTGAGCTCACGCACACGCTGAACGATACGAACGGCTGGACCTGGGAGTTCCCGGAACAGATTAAGAACAACCCTGACGGACAGCCCTACTACTACTATGTGGTAGAGACGGACTGGGGCCCGGACGGGTATTGGCTTGATTCCTACAGTTCAAACAACGCCCATGGCCTGAGTGAGGACGGTACCGTCACAGTGACAAACATCACTGAGAAGACCGGTGCGCTGGAGTTAACAAAGAGGGTGGCTGAAGCTCCGGCTGACCATGCAAACAAGACATTCGACTTCATCATCACTCTGACTGCGCCGGAGGACGGGACGCTTGCTGACAGCTGCAGCGTGATCAGGACTCCCGCGGCAGGAAGCGCGACTACCGAGACCAAAACTCTGAACTGGGCAGTGGAAGGGGAAACAACCCTGACTGGCCGTAAGGGCTCATTCACGGTGTCCCTGGCCAAGGATGAAACGATCTCGGTCGAAGACCTTCCTGTCGGCACGCTCTACATGATCAGAGAGGTCGACTACAGTGATGATGGCTATAGCCCAAGTCTCACAAGCGGCAGCCTGAGCGGCACCATCGCCGAAGGAACCACAGCGGAGAATTCGGCGGAAGTCACGAACACCTACGAGCCTGGCAGGCTGGTAGTCGAGAAGAGGCTTGAAGGCAATGCGGCAGATTCAACCAGGCCCTTTGAGTTCAGAATCCGCATCACGCCTGAGAATAATAATAACGGCAATGGGAATGCCGGCAGTTATACCATCGGTGAAACGACGACGAATATCAGTTATAACACGGATACCGTCTTTTCGCTGAAGGGCGGAGAAGAGGCTGAGTTTACTATCAAGAAGACCGGCGCAACATTCAGCATTGAAGAGGTCTCTGCGGATCAGGGCGGTTATGCGACAAGTGTAACTTCCAGCACCGGAACGACTGTTACCGGTAAAACTGTAAGCGGTACGATCAGCAAGGATGCCGCCATTACGGTCACGTATACCAACACAAGGGACAAGACCTCGGCTGAGGCCGCAAAGGCATGGCAGTCGGGCGGTGAGACGATTGACTGGCCCGAGTACGTGCAGAGCATCGAATTCACACTGTACAAGACGGTGAACGGACAGAAAACTGCTGTGACGGCTGAGGATCTGACAGCCAACGGCTTCGATGCGGCAGATTTTACGAACCCGGCAACTGTTGGCAGCACGACAGCTGACTTTAAGGCCAGCTGGCCCACACTGCCTACGCAGTACTGGTTAGCTGCCGCAGAGGCCGACCCGGAGAACGGGACCGAAGCGGTCGAAGCCGGATGGTATCCGGCAGCCTACAGCGTCGAGGAGACTAGGGTGACCTACACGGATGCTTCCGAAAAGGCTGAACTGACGACGGCGGCGGAGATTGAGGAAACCTATCACCCAACTGCCTGGGATGCAGATGGCAAGACCATCACTAACCATACCACGATCTCTCTCACGATCATCAAAGTGAAGCGGAATGATGCCGGGACAAAGCTGTCCAATGCTCAATTCCAGCTTACCAGGAAGAGCAGCGGAGCATACGGATCGTTTGAGAATGATGCGTTCGCCCTGAACACAGAGACAAACAAGAAAACCGGACCTTTCTCGGTCGGTGAAACCGGCGAGATCACCATCACAGACCTTCTCCCCGGGGAGTACAGGCTTACGGAGACAAAGGCTCCTGACGGCTATGTCATCACTTCAGGTGATATCGACTTCACTCTGAACGCGGATGGTACCGTGACGGTGACCGGAAGGACGCCGGATACGGATGGGAACATTACGTATTCTGACAGCAATAACATGGTAACGTTCACACAGCAGAAAAACGGAACCGCCGCTAAGGTAACCGTTGAAAACGAACCCGGCGCAGCCCTCCCGAACACCGGCGGCCCCGGCACACGGCTCTTCACGATCCTCGGCAGCATCCTGATCCTTGGAGCGGGTGTACTGCTGTGGAGGAGACGGAGATTGATTTAGCACAAGGTTAACAGAGAAGTCAGTCACTTCGGTGGCTGGCTTTTCTTTTGGGGATGGGTTAGTTATGACTAATGCAAGACGGTATTTTTAGGTTGAAACAGGTAGCCGATTGTGATATAAAGTAAAACTCAAGTATTATGCATTTATGATAGAGGAGAATAACGATGGCCAGAGCAAAAAAAGATGGCGTTTATCTTAATGTCCGCATAGAGACTCCGATA
>ODAI011674992.1_pt1 | contig 11723 bp, 8 predicted proteins | sample 1539321 | NCBI WGS metagenome assembly ODAI01 (sample SAMN02144231, study PRJEB22623) | gut metagenome | biome: sheep rumen | host: Ovis aries | place: New Zealand
CTGCGCAGGCACCGGAGAACTCGAAGAGCGGCTTGAGGAACTGGCTGTCCTTGGCAATGGTATTGTTGAGGAGGGCCGGATCAACCCCAGGCAGCGGCTCAGCGAACTCCCAGTTGGCTTCCTGCTCGGCCTTCTGCTCTGCCAGAGGCTCCATGGTCAGGCACTTGCCAAGGCAGACATCCACGCAGTTTCCGCAGCCCGTGCAGTCGAGCGGAGAAATCTGAATGCGATATTCCTTGCCGGCAAAATTCTTTCCGTTGGCCTTCTTGGTGACAAAGGTTTCGGGCTTCGCAGCGTCTGCATCGATCAGATACGGACGGATAGCGGCATGCGGGCAAACCAGTGAGCACTGATTGCACTGTACGCACTTGGTGACATCCCAGCAGGGAACTTTAACAGCGATGCCACGCTTCTCGTACTTGGTGGTTCCGGTCGGGCAGGTGCCGTCTGCAGCGATCTTGGAGACCGGCAGCTTGTCGCCTTCCTGAGCCAGAACGGGTTTGATGAACTCCTCGAAATACTTGTCTCCCTTGACATGCATCGGCTCGGCACCGGTGGTGGCGTTTGCCCACTCTGCAGGAACCTTTACCTCACGCAGACCGGAGATAGCAATATCGATGGCGTCCCAGTTCTTCTTGACAACAGCATCGCCCTTCTTCCCGTAGGTCTTCTTGGCGTACTGCTTCATGTATTCATCTGCCTGATCATACGGGATAACCTCAGCGAGCTTGAAGAAGGCCGCCTGCATGATCGTGTTGATACGGTTGCCCATGCCGACCTTGGCGGCAAGATCAATCGCGTCGATGGCATAGAACTTGATGTGCTTCTTGGCGATCATCTGCTTCATGCTGGCGGGCAGATTTGCCTCAAGCTCCTCGTCGCTCCACTGGCAGTTCAGCAGGAACGTGCCGCCGTCCTTCAGGGTGGACAGCATGTCATACTGCGTCACATAAGCCGGATTGTGGCAGGCGGTGAAGTCAGCAGCATCAATCTGATACGGGCTCTGGATCGGGGTCTTGCCGAAACGCAGATGGGAAACGGTCAGACCGCCGGACTTCTTGGAGTCATAGGCAAAGTAAGCCTGCGCATACATATCGGTGTGGTCGCCGATAATCTTGATGCTGTTCTTGTTTGCACCGACGGTACCATCCGAGCCAAGTCCATAGAACTTGCAGGAGATTGCACCTTCCGGAGCAGCATTGAAGATCTCACCGACGGGCAGGCTGGTGTTGGTCACATCATCCACGATGCCGACGGTGAAGTGGTTCTTCGGAGCAGCCAGCTTCAGGTTGTCAAAGACAGCCTTCACATGGGTCGGAGTGAATTCCTTGGAACCCAGGCCATAGCGTCCGCCAACAACCTCGATCTTGCGGCCTTCTTCGGTCAGAGCGGCAACAACATCCAGATAGAGCGGCTCACCAAGAGAACCGGACTCCTTGGTACGATCCAGCACAGCGATCTTCTTGACAGAAGCGGGCAGTGCGGCAGCAAAACGCTTGGTATCGAACGGACGATACAGATGGACAGCCACCAGACCGACCTTCTCGCCCATCGCGTTGAGCTTGTTAACGGTCTCGGTGACGACGTCACAGCCAGATCCCATGGCCACGATGACATACTCGGCATCAGCAGCGCCGACGTAGTCAAACGGCTTGTGCGGACGACCGGTCAGCTTCCCGACCTCATCCATCACTTTCTCAACGATATCCGGGGTAGCAAGATAATACTTGTTCGCTGCCTCACGTCCCTGGAAATAAATATCCGGGTTCTGAGCAGTGCCGCCGAGATGCGGATGTTCCGGATTCAGTGCGCGGGCACGGAATGCCTCCACCTTATCCCACGGAACCAGCTTCTTGATGTCCTCATAATCGATTTCATCAATCTTCTGGATTTCATGAGAGGTCCTGAATCCATCAAAGAAGTGAAGGAACGGAATGCTGCTCTCAAGTGTTGCCAGATGAGCAACAAGAGCCATATCCTCTGCCTCCTGGACGGAGTTGGACGCAAGCATGGCAAATCCGGTCTGACGACAGGCCATTACATCAGAGTGATCTCCGAAGATGGAAAGCGCATGATATGCAAGTGCACGGGCACTGACGTGGAAAACGCACGGCAGAAGCTCACCGGCAATCTTATACATATTCGGAATCATCAGCAGCAGGCCCTGAGACGCGGTAAACGTCGTGGTCAGAGCACCGGCCTTCAGAGAACCGTGAACAGCACCGGCAGCGCCGGCCTCGGACTGCATTTCTGCAATACGCACGGTCTGTCCGAACATGTTCATACGATCATGCGCAGCCCAGTCATCCGCGACTTCAGCCATAGGAGAAGACGGAGTGATCGGGTAAATAGCCGCCACGTCGCTGAACGCATATGCCACGTGGCTGACGGCTGTATTACCGTCTACGGTCATTTTCTTGGCCATTGGTAATCTACCTCCCTACAAAGTTGTGAGAACGAAGACAGTTAAATGTCAGATAACAGTTCCCTACTCTTCAATTATAGCCATATCGGCCGGTGATGTCAACGGACACAACCAAATCTTTCTGTGTTTTGCCGGCAGTTTCTTCATTAATATTATGCGGTCAATGATGACGGTTTGTGTTGCCGCCGGTGTTCGCGCTGTCCCCCTGAAAGAATCGATCCTTCGCGAATTCTTGACAAGAATATGCCTGCCGTTTAAAATACCCTTACATCCTCAGAAGACCGAGAGGATACGGCTTTTTGCCGGTTTTGCTTTGTCATGGCAGTTTCGTCATGTTTTCATTCAATACCGCACTGAAGGGAATCATCAATGGACGTCAGAAAACGATTTGAATTCTCTGCCTTTTTTTCCGTTCTTTTCGCCTTTGCCGCCTCCGGTTACCGCTATCTCAGTCTAGGGTATTCCGGTGATTCAACGATGATCTATGAGGGCGGCGACTGGCTTTATCAGATCAGTCTCGGACGGTTCCTGCAGCCGCTTTACTGGATGCTGCGCGGGCGCATCGTTGCCCCCTTTATTGTGGGTCTGTTTGCCACGGCGTTTCTTTTCCTGTCCGTCTTTCTGATCAGTTCCTTTCTGCATCTCAGGCATCTTTCCTCCATTGCCGTTCTGGCGGCAATTCTTACGACGAATGAAACGGTTTCCCTGTCCAATGCAACCTATCTTCCGTGGACGGATGTCTATGCCCTCGCCCTCCTCTTCGCCTGTATCGGTGTGATGCTGGACAGTACTTATCGATTTGGTTTCCTGATAAGTCCTTTTTTTTATGCATGCACGCTGGCCCTTTATCCCAGTTATATTACCTGCGGGGCCACGCTGCTGGTTCTCCTGTACATTGTCCGGCTCCTTGAGGGAATGCCGGCGGGCACACTCTGGAAAAAAGGTCTCCTTTCGGTCCTGTCCCTGTTTCTGGGGCTGGTCCTTTACGCCGTTGTCCTTCGGTTCGTTCTCGGCTACTTCGGCCTGAGAGCCTCGAATGAATACAACGGGGTCGGAAGACTGGAGGAGATTACCATTTTCACTTTTCTTGAGAATCTTCCCCAGTCGTATCTTTTGCCGCTCACCTATCTCTTTAACCTGCGAAACCGTCTGATTATTCCAAGCCACCAGGCGCTGATTCCGGCGGGACTGAACCTGGCCTTTCTCCTCGCTGCCGCGGCACTGATGTTCCGGCCACTGCGAAAGATGGGAACCGGTGCCCGGCTGACGCTTCTGTGTCTGCTGGCGGTGCTTCCCTTTGCCATGAATTTTGTCTTTCTGATTTCAAACGGGATCATCAACGGACTGATGATTGTTTCCATTTATTTCTTCTATCTTGTGCCCGTTATCCTGCTTGAACAGGGTGAATGGAACAGACGGGTACTGGCCGTTCCTGTCGCAGGTCTTTTCTGTATCTATCTGTCGATGAATGTGCTGACGGCCAACCGCCTTGCCATGAAGCGGGAGGTTGAGTATCGCTCCACCCTGTCGGCGTTTACCCGTATTCTCTCGGATGCCTATGAGATTCCCTCGTATGTGCCGGGCGAAACGCCGGTGCTGATCACCGGTTATCTTCCCTCCTCGCGCATCTCCATGGTACGGGACGGACTGGAGGATCTGAATCCGATGCAGGGAGCCCGGTATACCTATGCGGCCGCGTATGAAACATCGACCAAATGGTATCTTCGCCAGATTTGCGGCTCCTCCATCCGCTTCCTTGAGGATATTGACGGGTGGGGACACCGGTGGGGACCGGAAATCGAAAATATGACGGCCTATCCCGTGAACGGGTATATTCAGATGATTCACGGAGTCCTTGTCATCAAGTTAATGTAATGAGCAGAACTGACATCCGTTGTCAGCGTATCAAAACAGACCGGGCAGCGCCCAGAGGACGGCGGCTGCTTTAAACGAGGTTTTCATGACGATTAAATCAGACAGAACGACACTCATGAGGTGTATTCTCATCTCCCTGATCCTGTTTATGGCCGCACATGCCTTCTGCATTTTCAATCTTTCCCTTCGCGGGGAAAGTGTGATGCTGAATGCGGAAAAAATGAATAACAGCTTTTTATCTGCCGGTCAGTTTCTCCGTCCGCTGTACCTTCGTCTGCGCGGCGGAATTGCCTCTCCTCTGACCATCGGGCTGATCTCCTTTTGTTCCCTGACCGCTGCCTGCATCCTTCTTTTTTATCTGTGCGGCATGGATAACCTGCTCTTCTACACGCTCCTGAGCGGCCTTCTCTTATTCAATCCGGCAGTCCTTGAACAGTTTGCAGGCTCTCTTCTGACGGCGGACATGGTTTTTCTGTCCTTTTTCCTGCTGGTCGCCGGTCCCGCGCTCCTGTTTATCCGGCCCGGCTTTTTCCCGCTGTCCGCTCTTCTGCTTTTCCTGGGACTTGGATTAAGCCCGCAGCTGGCGGTGACGGGCCTGTGCGTGCCTCTTTTGTTCTGGGCCGCACATCCGGAGCAGGGCCCGGGAAACAACAGGAAGCCTTATCTTCTGACCGCTGCGGCGATTGCGGCCGGCGCGATCCTGTTTGCCGGAGGGGTGACCTTTTTCAGCAGACGCAACGGCATTGCGCCGGAGTTTCTCTTTGCCTTTAAGGGGCAGTCACTGAAGGAGATCCTGATGGCTCCCTTTACAGCCATGTTTACCCCGGCAACAATCTATCCGCATTTTTTCCGGATATTCCGGAGTCTGGTCCCCGTGCTGGCAATTGTGCTGCTCATCAAAAGAAGAAACGCGATCATTCCCCTGGCACTGCTGTGTGTTCTCCTGATGCTGCCCTCGCCCGGAGTAACCGGACAGTTTTCCCTTTCGGTCTTTTTCCTTGATGCGATGCTGCTGCTTATTCTGTATCAGGCAATCCGGTCTCTTTCCGAAAAAAAGAAGATCGTTTCCGCCCTCGCCGCCGGTCTTTATGGCTTTTTCTTCCTGGGCGAACTGCTGTTTGCCAATCAGGCGTATCTCAAGATCAATCTGGATCTTGACACCAGCCTTTCCGTTATGACGCAGGTGATCCACCGGCTTGAGAACCGCGAGGATTTTATCCCCGGACAGACGCAGACAGCTTTCATCGGCTCCCTTTCCCGTTCGCCTCTCGTGCATGAGCGGGAGGGATTTGAACATCTGGCAGTGATGGATGTGCTTGAGGGTGAAACGTCGCTGCAGTCTCAGAGCCTGACGACCTGGTTCTTCTGGCAAACCCTCGGTTATCCGATGAACTGTCTCAGCGATTTTGAGCAGGAACAGCTTGCCGCTTCCCCGGAAGTTGCGGCAATGCCGGTCTTTCCTCATCCGGATTCCATTCGCAGGATAGAGGATACGCTGGTGGTTCATCTTTCCCGATAAGCAAAAAGCGATGCGCTGTGGCATCGCTTTTTATTTTGCTGACGGGCTGCTGACGGGCAGCTCCGCGTTCAGCAGGTCCGCCAGGGTGTAGGAATTCACATATTCATTGACGGTTTTATCCAGACCTTCCCAGAAACGTATTGTCCGGCATTGATCGTACCGCTCACAGAGGTTGGGACTTTGTTCAAGGCAGGAAACGGGACACATCCGTCCCTCTACGGCAGTCAGAATTTCCCCGGCCGTATATTGCTCAGGCGCTTTTGTCAGCAGATACCCGCCCTGATTTCCCCGTACACTCCGGATCAGTCCGGCCCGGTTCAGCTGTGTTACCACATGTTCCAGGTATTTGACGGAGATTCCCTGACGCATGGACACATCTTTCAGTGTCACCGGTCCCTCTTTCTCATTTTCGGCCAGGTCAATCATAAAGCGCAGCGCGTATCTGCCTTTCGTTGTAATCAACATTCCTGCATTCCTCCGATTTCCTTTGCAGCCTTCACTGTTGATCATTTGCCGGAGAAGCATTGTGCATGAGGCCTGGATTTGACTTAACTGTCGCTGCGCGACAGGGCCGCTCCTCCGGTTCAGTCGGCTGCATTATACTACAAAAAGAGTAGGATTACAAATCAGAAAAGACTTCTCTCAATTGACAGAAGTTCCGGGGATTCGTATAATACGTGCCACAGTACAAGATGAGGTAATGAAAATGAGCCGTGTTTTATCGCCCTGTCAGCTGATTGAACGCAGTATCAACAAGCGGTTCCGGAAGGAACTGTGGACACCGTTTATGCATGCGGTCCGAACCTACCAGCTGATTTCCCCCGGTGACCGGATCGCCGTCTGTATTTCGGGCGGAAAGGATTCCATGCTTCTGGCCAAGCTCATGCAGGAACTGTCGCGTCATACAACGGTTCCTTTTGAACTGCGCTTTCTGGTCATGAATCCGGGATATGCTCCGGCCAATCTCAGGAAGATCCAGGAAAATGCCGGGCTGATGGAAATCCCCATCGAGATATTTGACAGCGATGTGTTCGATGTGGCCAATTCCGCTGAGGATAATCCCTGCTATCTTTGCGCCAGAATGCGGCGGGGATTCCTGTACAGTGAGGCACAGAAACGCGGATGCAACAAAATCGCGCTCGGGCATCATTTTAACGATGTGATTGAAACGACGGTCATGGGGATGTTCTATGGCGCCCAGCTGCAGGCCATGCTGCCAAAGCTGCACAGCCGGAATTTTGACGGAATGGAACTGATCCGGCCGCTTTACTGCATCCGGGAAGAGGATATCATTCACTGGAAAAACTACAATCAGCTGGACTTTCTGCAGTGCGCATGCCGTTTTACCGAAGAGGCGGCCCGGACACTGCGCAACGGAAACAGCAATTCCAAGCGGCTTGAAATCAAGCATCTGATTGCCGATCTCAAAAAGAACAACCCGGATATTGACAAAAACATCTTCAACAGCATCCATTCCTGCTGTCTGGATACCATGGTCGGCTGGAAGAAAAACGGCGAGGAATATTCCTTCCTGGATGAGTACTGAGCCGGGAGATTAACGGTTCTGCCAGAGGAAAGGAAGGAACAGCGGCAGCTGCTTTTCCCAATCTGCCTCACAGTGTGCCCCGCCGACCTGGGAATAAAGCCGCGCCTGGCCGCCGCGTGCCTCGATCTTATTGGCAACGGCCTTGTTTCGCCTGTAAGTGTACGAGTGACAGTCCTCTGTTTCCGGATTTTCGATTCCCGGTGTTTCCAGGGTTCCCCAGGAAAGGTAGACGCGGGTATCTGAATCAATCGTGCTTCGGTTAATGTCCCCCATGACCTGAGGAGAACAGAATCCAAGCGCCGAGGACAGACAGCCTGCTTTGGAGAAGTAACGGTTATAATGGGTGACCGCATAGACCGACATCAGCCCGCCCATGCTTGATCCGGCAATGCCGGTACATTCTCTGAAAGGGATTGTCCGGAAATTGTGATCCACCATGGGCTTGACGGTATTCAGGATCCACTGCATGGTCAGATCCCCTTTTGCCTCATATTTTGAAAACATTCCCCGAGTTGGCCGGAACGGCATGTATTCACTGAGGCGTTCCCCTTCTCCGTGACCGCATTCCATTCCGATGACGATGATTTTTTTATCCCACGCGGACAGATAGTCCATCAGGCCCCAGCTTTTTCCATACGTTGCATCACAGTCTCTGAACAGATTGTGCCCGTCAAAAAAATACATCACCGGATAACGTTCATCCGAGTTCCCGTAATCATCCGGCAGCCAGATGTGCAGCGGCCGGTTTGAACAGACGGCATCGAAATAACAATCCTGTTTAATCAGCATTTCCGTTTCCCCTTTGCTCTTTCAGTTGCAGTTTCTGCCCGGCAGTGCCCGGATAAGCGCAGCAGGCGACCGGTATTTGCCGGCATTGCTGACCTGTGTCCGGCGGTTTCCTGCTGCGGCATAAGGAACGGGATGTCACCGCTGAGTGACATCCCGTTTTTTATCGGTCCGATTAAGGGCACATAAACGGCGAAAAAAGAATAATCCGAACGTCGATTCCGGTGAAACACGACGTTCGGATTATCAAATCTGGCTCCCCAGGTAGGGCTCGAACCTACAACCCTTCGGTTAACAGCCGAATGCTCTGCCATTGAGCTACTGAGGAATATCTCGCTTAAGCACAGGCGTTATTATAGTCATTTATCCCCTGTCTGTCAACCGATAAATCAAAAAAAGATTGTTAAAGATTTGACAATTACAGACATGGCATTGCCGGATTTTTGCATTCCACTCCCCGTCCGGTTATGTTATAATCTCTGCGAGGTGATTTCTTTGAACAACAGAATCAATTTTGATCTCGAACGAAAAATGAGACAATTCACCATTCCGAATCTGATGCAGTATGTGGTGATCGGACAGGGAATTGTTTTCGCGCTGATGATGATCTGGCCCACTGTCGGTTATACGCTGCTTCGCCTGATCACGCTGAACCGGGATCAGATTTTCCATTTGCAGGTGTGGAGACTGGTCACATTCGTCTTCGTTCCCCCCTCCTCTTCGCCGCTGTTTATCATCTTTGCCCTTTACTTTTACTACTTCATCGGGCAGGGGCTGGAACGGCTGTGGGGATCTGCCCGGTTCTGTCTTTTCTACTATATCGGGATGCTGGGAGCGATTCTTGCCTGCCTGATCACCGGATATGCAGACAACTCCTTCCTGAACCTGTCCCTTTTCTTTGCCTATGCAGCCATGTGGCCGGATGAACAGGTGCTCCTGTTTATGATCATTCCGGTGAAAATGAAATATCTGGCCATTCTGGATGCGGTTCTTTTCCTGTGGCAGTTTATTACGGGATCTTTCTCCGTCAAGATTACCATTTTGCTCTCGCTTGCAAATGTGTTTCTCTTTGTGGGAGGCGATCTCAAACGTTCCATCCAGCGTGAGATTGAGCATTACAAAATGCGGAAAAACTGGCGATAATGAAACCGGGGCTGTTATACAGCCCCGGTTTTTGTCTGATCAGAAATCGCAGTTTCCGGGCGTACGCGGATAAGGCAGTACATCACGGATGTTCTCGATGTCCGTGAGATACATCACCAGGCGTTCAAAGCCCATGCCGAAACCGGAGTGTACACATCCGCCGAACCGGCGCAGGTTCACGTACCAGTACATCTGCTCTTTGGAAATGTGCAGTTCATCCATGCGCTGGCAAAGCCGCTCATAGCGGTGTTCACGCTGGCTGCCGCCCATCAGTTCACCGGATCCCGGCACCAGAAGGTCGACCCCGCCCACGGTTTCACCATCTTCATTCTGATACATATAGAATGCCTTGATGTCCTTTGGCCAGTCATATACGAATACCGGTGATTTGAAGTATTCCTCGGTCAGATATTTCTCATGCTCCTTGAAAATATCCTCACCGGGCTTGGCCTCGTGCTCAAACTGCTTCGGTGCTTCGCGGAGAATCCGGATCGCCTCGGCATGCGTCACTTTGGCCACATGGGAATCAAGCAGCGTTCTGAGCTTTTCAATCAGATTGGATTTGGCATAGCCCTGCAGGAACTCAAGCTCCGGCATGGCCTTCTCCAGCACTTCCCGGACAACACATTTAAGGAAGTCTTCCTCAATATCCATCAGCTGCTGAAGATCACAGAAACAGATTTCCGGCTCGATCATCCAGAATTCAGCCGCATGTGTTTTCGTGTTTGAGTTCTCAGCCCGGAATGTCGGTCCAAAGGTGTAAATGCGCTTATAGGCAAGGGCAAAGGTTTCCCCTTCCAGCTGTCCGGTCACGGCCAGAGAAGTGGGCTTGCCGAAGAAATCATCCTCCGGTTTTACGCAGGTTCCGGGAGCGGCAGCGGTCACGGTAAACGTGTTGCCGGCACCCTCTCCGTCATTTGCCGTAATCAGCGGCGTATGCACATAGACATAGCCTCTGGACTGGAAGTAGTTGTGAACCGCCTGTGCGGCGACCGAGCGGACGCGGAAAACTGCCTGGAACAGACGTGTCCTTGGCCGCAGATAGGCAATGTCCCGAAGGAATTCCAGCGAATGACGTTTCGGCTGCAGCGGATAATCCTCCGGTGAATCTCCTTCCAGCACAATGGACTGAGCCATCATCTCAAGGCTGCCGTTCCGCCCTTTAACCAGATTGCCGGTTGCCGTAATCGCGGAACCGTTCCGGATGCCCTGAACCGCTTCAAAATCCGCAACGTTTTCATCATAAACGATCTGCATGGTGGCAAAGACCGTTCCATCGAAAAACTCGATAAATCCGATCTGTTTCTGCTTCCGGTGATTTCTTACCCATCCCTGGATGGTCACACTTTTTCCTTCATATTGAGACTCTGCGGCAACAATCTGCCGCAAATCCAGTACTTCCATAAATCCTCCTTTATGAGCAGTGACTTGGTCTTTGGTCACCGCTGTTTTTCGGTGCTCATATTTGACAAACTGCCGCTGTGGCGGCAGGCCCACTCCTTTGCAGGCCTCAATGTCGGCCTTTTGCCTTTGTGGCTTTGCTATGGCCCGGATTTGACAATCTGTCGCTGCGCGACAGGGCCACTCCTCATTCTTATCTTGTCTGAAGGTTTCATCCTGTCCGGGTCTGACAGGTGTTTGCAGTGCCCGGACAGCCTGTTTATTTTTTCCTGCCGCGCCGGTTATAGTCCTCATCAATGCGGCGCTTCCAGCTGCCGTCAATCGGCGCGGCACAGGCGCGAATCTCACATACGGCATCCGCCAGCACTTCATAGTTCAGTGCGGTTCCTTCGTGATCACTGTTGTAATTTGCTGCCCGATCTGGTGCAATGCCAAAGCGCCCGGCCGTTTCAATGGCGTCAATGTTTGCGCCCAGGAACAGAAATTCCCATCCGTACTTTTCCTTCTCGTGCCGGATCATTTCGCGCACCCGGTCGGCGGTGTAGACGTGGCTGGAATTTTCCATGCCGTCGGTTATGATCACGAATATCGTGTGCTCGGGCACGTCCTCGGCGCGGGCGTATTTATGCACGTTGCCGATGTGGTGGATCGCGCCGCCCAGCGCGTCGATCAGCGCCGTGGAGCCGCGCACGTAGTACTCCTTTTCGGTAAGCGACGCGACCTTCGCGATGTCCACGCGGTCGTGCACCACCTCGCACCGGTCGTCAAACAGGATGGTGGAGACGATCGCCTCCCCCGCCTCGCGCTTCTGGCGTTCGATCATGAAATTGAAGCCTCCGATGGTGTCGGCCTGGAGTCCCTTCATCGATCCGCTGCGGTCGAGGATGAAAACCAGCTCCGTCAAACCCTTCTTCATTATCGAAAACCTCCTTCTTTTGTCCTTACGGGCCCATTATAGGAGATTTTCGCGGGCGAAAGGTCGCCTGCCGGGCGACAAATATCAGTAGCCCAGCGGCGGAAGATCCAGC
>ODAI012579303.1_pt1 | contig 11722 bp, 10 predicted proteins | sample 1539321 | NCBI WGS metagenome assembly ODAI01 (sample SAMN02144231, study PRJEB22623) | gut metagenome | biome: sheep rumen | host: Ovis aries | place: New Zealand
ACTCTCTGTCGTAGTATGCCAAAAAACTCCTCCACCGACATCAGTTCGCTTTCCGGTGTCTTGGGGAGGTCTTCGGTTGCGGGCCGGGGCTTCTTGGGGGTCGCGCGCGGCCGTCCGACGGGCTTCGGATCCATCGTTTCCATATCCATCTTTTTATGTATTTTCCGGCTGCAAAGGTACGAATATTTCCCCACACTGCAAAATTATTTTTCTAGACAAAGAAATATTTGTATTTTTGCATCGTCAAACGCCTCCATTATGCCCACCGCATCCCACCCCATTTGCTCCCCTCGGAGCCGGTCCCTTTTCGACCACCTAGTATGGAAGAAGAAGGGAAGAAGAGGGTGTCTATTCGGTGCTGTAAATCAGTCTGTTGTAAATCGGCAAAATGAGGCCGTTTTGCGAAAAAAACACAAAAAATCGACCGCCGTATGATACACCATGCTACCCGCTGCAGCACAGACGTTTATGCCCGAAATCGTGCGCATCGCCTCCACGGGGGTGTAAGCCTCCTCGTGTGCCTCCTTGTGACGTTGTTTTCCTCCTGCGCTGTCCACCGCGAGGCAGGTGAGATAACAGCCACAGTGCCCGACAAAGCCTTTCGCACCCTCCTGCTCGAGAAAGGCTATGCCGAGAGGGTTTTCGGCCATCGTCTGCGCCCCACCGCCGAGGGGAAAACCTTGTCGGAACTGATATGCTATGAGGAGGGTATCCACTCGCTCCGCGGCATCGAGATGTTTCCGCAGCTGACTTCACTCGTCTGTAGCGGCAACCCCATCGAGGAGCTCGACCTCAACGCGTTGCGCCGCCTGGAAAATCTCTACGGCATCCACATGCCGCTGCGCCGCCTCGACATCGACAGCTGTCGCCGCCTGCAGCACATCGAGCTCAGCTACACCCATCTTGACACCTTCTCCCTCGCCCCCTTCCCCGACCTGACCTACTTCTTCTGCATCTTCTCGCCCCTCCGCGAGCTGGACCTTACGCCTTGCCCCAAAATGAAGTCGGTCTACATCCGCGCCACGCAGATTACCGATATCGACCTCACCCCCTGCGACAATTTCTTCCAACTGCACGCCACCGACACGCCGCTGCGCACCATCCACGTCACCGACGAGCAGATGGACAGCGACATCCGCGTCTCCTGCGACGATAGTGTCCGCGTCGTCTCCGTGCCGATACCGGAGCTCTCCTGCATCCGCACCCGCGCAGTCTTGATCCCCGAGCTCTATGAACTTGGCCTCACGCTCGACACCAGCGGTGCCCTCGAGCACCACTACACCACCGGGGTCTACCTCCTGGGCGACAGCATCCCGCAGCAGTACATGCAGGCGTGGCAGCAGTTTGTCCTCGGCCTGCGCAACGCGCTGATTGACGCGGGGATGAGTTGGGCTGATGTGTACAGATTTTGGGGACGCCTCTTCCTCGCGCCCGACGGGTCGGTCGACTACTACGTCTACCAGTGGAGCGGCGACCATCAGCCCGGCGACGAGTGGAAAGCCCGCTTCCGTACCGTCGTCGAGCACTACCTTGCCACCTTCCGCTTCGCCTACACCTTCAACCGTCGCTTCTCCCAGTGCGGCTCCGTTGTCCTCAGGCCGAAGGATTAGCTGTTCACCACTGCGGCGATGGCCACGCCGAGAATGAGCACACAGGCGATGACCGCCCAGCGACGCGGGCGGAGGTCGACCTTTTGGCGGCCGAACATCAGGCCCACGTATCCCAGCAAGAGGCTGGCTATCAGCATGGGCCAAATGATTTTATGCACGGAGAAGTCTTGTTCCACAAACCCTGCGCCCATGCCCACGAGCAGTACATTGACGCCTGTGGCCACGGCCATGGCCATTACCGCACGCCAGTCGGCCAGGTTGAATACCGGCAGCTGTGGTTCGCGCCGCAGGTAGGGGGCCAGGAGCTTGAGGATCACCATGGCGGCGAGCCCCAGGAAGATGTAGCTGTTGGTGTCGTTGTAGCGCTCGGGCTCTTCGGGCGAGTAGAAGGCCATCATGTCGCCCACCAGGCATCCCAGCCAGTAAAGCACTGCATGCACGGCCGCCACGGCCGCCACAACGCCCAGTCCGGGCAGCAGTTGCACCGGCGAGGCTTCGCCACAGCGGCGGAAAAGGGTCATGCTACAGATGCCGAAGGCAAGGGCAAGGACGATATAAGATATTAACGACATGATTCTATGTGTTTTGTGAGTAATATGAATTCGTTGGTAGAGAGTTGCTCGGCGCGCTTGGCCAGCATCTCGTCGGGCACTCGGTCTATGTCGAGGCCGGCCGACCGCAGGGCGTTGCGCAACGTCTTGCGCCGCTGGTTGAAGCCCGCCTTCACCACTTTTACGAAGAGCTCTTCGTCACATTCCAAGGCATTTACGTCGTTGCGCATAAGCCGTATGACGGCCGATTTCACCTTGGGGGGCGGGTTGAACACGTGCTCGTGGACGGTGAAAAGGTATTCAATATTGTAGAATGCTGATAGCAAGACCGATAGGATGCCGTAGGTCTTGCTTCCGGGTCCGGCGGCCACGCGCTCGGCTACTTCCTTCTGGAACATGCCTACCACCTCGACGGCCTGATTCCTGCACTCGAATACGCGGAACAGTATCTGCGACGAAATGTTGTAAGGGAAGTTGCCGATGACAGCGAAACTGTCATGGAACAAGGCAGTTAGGTCCAGTTTCAGGAAGTCGCCTTCTATCACGTCGAGCGTTGGGTAGTGGTCGTGCAGCCAAGCCACACTCTCACGGTCTATCTCCACCACGCGGAAGTCAAGTCCCTTGTCCTCAATCAGATACTTGGTCAGCACGCCCATCCCCGGCCCAATCTCGATTACGTGGTTCGAGCGGCCGCTGAGGCTCTCCACAATGCGGCGGGCGATGCCCTCGTCGGTGAGGAAGTGCTGCCCCAGAAACTTCTTGGCTCTTACTTCATTCATCTTGCTTTCAGTGCATTATAACGTTTGCGGGCGCGGTCGGCATAGAGCGAGGTGGGGTAGTCGAGCAGCAGTTTCTCATAGCATTCGAGGGCTTTGGCGGTGTTGCCGAGGTGGTCTTCGTTGAGTTCGGCCTGCAGGATGAGGGCGTCGTCGGCCGTGATGTCGGTGGGGTAGAAGTCAACGAGGCGCTGCAGCAGCGAGTCGGCCTCCTCATATCGTGCCTGTTTCAAGCGTATTTGCGCCTTGCGCATCAGCACCTCGTCCATCAGCGGGTGCGACAGTGCGCGGCGGCTCACCTCGTCGAAGCCCGCCCAAGCCGAGTCCAGCTGGTTGCGGTAGAGCTGCAGGTCGGCGTCGGCGAAGAGCTCCAGCATGCCGTAGGTGCTGTCGTCTTCCATATTGTCAGAGATTAAGAGCGAAAGCTCCATGGCGTCGTTGGCGATGAGCTTGCTCGTCGAGGCGCGCAGCACTTTCAGCTGCGACGCCGCCCACTCGAAGTCGTGGTTGTAGTACGACAGTTTGGCATTTTTGAATTTGGCTTGCGCGCCGAGGAGGTCGTTCTTGTTGGCTTTGTCCACCTGCATGTAGAGCAGTGAGGCGTCCCACACCGAGCCCGCAAAGAGCAGCAGGTCGCCCAGTTCCAGCTTCACCTCGTCGCGCACCTGCGGTTTCAGCCGCGGCAACTCCAGCACGTCGTCCAGCATCGAGGCTGCAGCCTGGGCGTCGTTGCCGTGGTAGCCTTTGAGGTTGGCGTAGTGGCGCATCAGGGGGATGGTGCGCTCGTTCTTCCCCAGTTCGGCGATGGCGCCTTCATATTTCTGCATCAGCTGCGCAAAGCTCTTGTTGTCAATGCTGTAGTTGTGATTGATGCGTGCAAAATCCACCTCCAGCTCGCCCACGCGCGCGTCGAAATAGTGTGGATGCTCCTGCCCTTTCTGCTGCACAAGGCGGTAGCTCTCGGCCGCCACGTCGTAGTCCTCGTTGGCATAGGCAATCTGTGCCACCCGCATCAGCTGCTCGCCCCCCTGGTCGGGAAAGCGGGCGTCGACGGCGCGCGCCTGCGTCAGCGCGAAGCGGAAGTCCTTCTGCTGCAGGGCGAACCATATCATCATCTCCAGATAGCTGCGGTTGTCGGGGTGCTCGCGCACGCGCTCCACCAAGGCCCGCTTCACCCCCTCGGCCAGCCGCTCGTCCGGCGCCTCCTGCAGCGTTTTCTGCATCGAAATCTGTATCGACGGCATCATGCCCGGCTGCTTGTCCAGCAGGTCGAAATATTCGTGCGTCATCGCCTCGTGGTCGCCCATGGCTTGGTAGACGCCCACCAGCTCGTTGAAGTACAGGTGCGGATTGCGCGTCTGCTCGCGCGCCTTGAGGTAGGTCTTGGCGGCATAGTCGTGGCGACCGATGCCGCTGAAAGCCATCGCCAGGTCCGGCACCGGCGCAAGGTTCGACGTGATGGCCTCGATGGCCTTGTCGAAGCATTTCTCCGCCTTTTTCGTCTGTTTCTGAACGAGGTAGACGTTGCCCTCGTCCACGTGCAGCGCCAGCTCCTTGGGTTGTTTCTTCTGTCGCTTTTCGGCCAGTCGGATGGCATCGCGATATTCGCCCAGCTTCAGGTAGGTGGCGTAGAGGCGCTGATAGTAGTATTTGTTCGTAGTGCGCTCGTAGAGAGACTCATAGAGCTGTGCCGCCTGCTCATACTCGCCCTGGTCAAAGTAGTAGGCCGCCATCTGCTCCTGCGACTGCCCCTGGGCCGCCGCCGGCAGACCGTGCAGCAGCACCGACAAGAGGCATGCTATCAGTATCTTACAGCGTTTGCTCATACTAAAAAAACCGGCACTTGCGCGTCGGTCCTTCTTTTTGTTGGTTTGGTGACCCAGCTGGGGCTCGAACCCAGGACCCCAACATTAAAAGTGTTGTGCTCTACCTGCTGAGCTACTGAGTCTATTGCTTTCTAGACATATTCAGAATTCAAAATTCAGAATTCATCCGGTGACCCAGCTGGGGCTCGAACCCAGGACCCCAACATTAAAAGTGTTGTGCTCTACCTACTGAGCTACTGAGTCATTCAATTTTTCGGCCGCTTTTTGGCGCAAATTGAGTTTGCAAAAGTACAACTTTTTTCCAAACCGACAAAAAAAAATCTCTCCTGCATTGTTTTGAGTGATACATTAATCTGTATATCAGCAATATAAACAACGCCTCCTCTTTCGTCACTTGCCGCCACACCGAACCGTTTAATACCTCTTTTCACCTTGTTTTTTTCAAAAATCGCCACCGTCCGTTTCCCCTCCCCATCCCCCTCTCCCCACCCCCTCCGCCGTGCATGCCCAAGAGAGTATTAAGTTGAGAAAAAGGGGAGAAGAAGAGGATGCCTACAATTCGCTGACAATCAGTCTACAAAAATCGGCCGATTTTGGCCCGGTTTTGGCCTTTTTTCGGAATAGTTTCACCACTATTGGCGATTGCCCGCGGAGCGATTTCTGTGTAATTTTGCAGTTGGAAACCTTCGGTGTACGACACCGACTATATAAATGATAATCAACACCATGGCAAAAAAGTTCATAGCTAAAGACATGATGCGTTCCAGTCGCTTTGCGCCCTACCTGGCCGGTTGCTCTGCCGAGAAGCGGGAGGCGGTGGAGCGACGGGTGGCCGAGCTGATTGTGGAGGAGTGCGACCTCTGCCACCCCATCAGCCACCCCCACCTGTGCAACCTCTTCTGCGCCCTGGCCATCTACGAGTACGACACCGCCCACGGCGTCAGCCCCGAGGCCTCGCGCGAGGAGATTGTCGCCGCCATGGAGCGCTTCCTCGCCGGGCGCCGCCGCCTGTTCCAGCGCCTCTCCACCGTGCCGGGTGTGTTCCCCCTGCTGCGCAAGGCCATTCCCCGCATGATGATGCAGGGCAACGGCCACGGCTGGCAGAGCCATGAGCTGGACCTCGGGCCCCGCATCTGTGCTTTCGACACCACGCAGTGCATCTTCGCCACCCTCTTCGCCCGCCACGGCGTCCCCGAGCTCGGCCCCTGCTTCTGCCGCATCGACGACTACCTCTACGCCTCGCTCCCCGGCATCCGCTTCCGCCGCACCGGCACCCTCTGCCGCGGCGACCGCTGCTGCGACTTCCGCTTCGAGAAAGTATAATACTATAAGGATATGAACGACAAACGCCTGCAGGGCGTGGCCGACACGCTCTACATCCCGCTTACGGCGCGCATCTATGTCTCGCGCCGGTTCCCCGACTTCTTCTGCGACCCCAAGGCGCTGGAGTTGGCCAGCGCCTTGCCCGACGACAGCATCGAGCGCCGCGCCAAGGAATATCCCCATCTGGCCTCGGTCTGCCGCTACTACCACCTCGACCGGATGGTGCAGGCCTTCATGGAGCGACACCCCATGTGCAATGTGGTCAACCTGGGCTGCGGTCTCGAGACTGCGTACTGGCGCCTGCAACCGCCCGAGGGTGTAACTTTCTACGAGATGGACCTCCCCGACGTCATCGAGAAGCGTCGCCAGGTGCTGGGCTCCTCGGTGGGCGACCGCCTTGTCGCCGGCGACCTTTTCGACCTCCGCTGGGCCGACGCCATCGACACCTCGCTCCCCACTCTGCTCACCGTCAGCGGTGTGTTCCAGTACTTCCACCGCGAGCAGGTGCTTGACTTCATTCGTCAGGCACGCGACCGCTTCGCCTTGGCCGAGATCATCTTCGACGCCACCGGCAGCCAAGGCATCGCCTACGCCAACCGCTTCGTGCGCCGCACAGGCAACACCGCGGCCCAAATGCATTTCTATATCGACGACAGCCGCGAGTTCGCCCGCGCAGCCGACGTCGTAATCGTGGAGGCGCGCGACTTCTTCCGCGAGCCCCGGCGCATCCTTGGCCGCCGCATCACGCTCTACAGCCGCCTCGCCATGCGCATCGCCGGCTACGGCCGCTTCCGCAGCGCGCTGTATCATCTCAAACTGAATTAGTAACCCCCAAACCCATACCCTGTAACCTTAAACCTTAAACCCCATGAACATCAGCTTCTTCACCACCCTTCAGCCCACCCTGGCCGGTGCTTGGATCCCTGCCGTGTGGATGGTGCTCGTCCAATTCATCTGCATGGCCCTCTTCAAGGAGGGCGGCCGCCGCGCGGTGGATACCTCGTGGTACGACAAAAAGACCAAGATGTACGCCCAGTGGAACACCCTCTTCCAGGTGCTGCTCATCGTGCTGGCCGTCTTCGTGCCTTTCAAGTGCGGCACCGCGTGGTTCACCGTCGGCGCCGTGGTCTATGGCGTGGCCTTCGTGCTCTTCATGTGGTCGTTCTGGAGCTACGGCACCGCCGACCGCGACAAACTCATCACCAAGGGCATCTACCGCTACTCGCGCAACCCCATGTATGCCGTCTTCACCCTGGCCATGCTCGGCATCGTCGTCGCCACCGCCTCGCTTTGGCTCCTCCTGGTGCTGGTGCCCTACTGCTGGGCCATGCACGGCACCATCCTCGGCGAGGAGCAGTACTGCGAGCGCACCTACGGCGACGCCTACCGCCAGTACAAGCGCCGCGTGCCCCGCTACATGCTCTTTTTCTAGCAATGGCCCCAAAGGTGGTGTTGGCTTATGTGCCAAGGGTAATCCTATCGTCTGATTCATGACAGAAGTATCTCCATCTTGTCTACAGGTGCGCAGCCTGCTGAACCCTCTTTCGCCATTAAATCACCAGTTATGGTGAAGCTGCAATCCGATAAGTGTGTGTAATTTTGTGGCACGAAAGATGACTGCAGTATCATCGGTAATCAATTCATTTTCAAACCACAAACACCCAAAAAACGCAATGAGAAAAACCAAAATCATGACGATGGCCCTCGCGGCCGCCCTTTCGATTGCCGCCGTTTCGTGCGGCAAGGACTATGCCAAAGACGTGGAAGGCAGCTATGCAGGTACGCTCGATATGGCCGTCAGCGGCGCCACCATGGGCTCGTTCGATGCCACCGTGGTCGTCAAGGCCGACGGCGACGATGCCGTCTCCCTCACCCTCCCCACCATCGGCGAGGGACGCACCGCCATCCCGGAACTCACCCTGAGCGGTGTCAACGTCGACAAAGACGGTAGCAACTATACGCTCAAAAAGGACAATTTCACTATCACAGTGGACAACATCGCCTACACTGGCTCGATCGACGGCACCGTGAAGGACAGCAAACTCAACTTCGCCTGCGACATCACCCCAGGCGCCATGCCGATGGCCATCAATCTGACCTTCTCTAGCAAATAACCCCACTGCGGTGAAATCCAGCACCTTGCTACTCTTGCCAGCCCTACTGGCACTGACAGCTTGCGACGGACTCTTCGGCGGGCTCTACGACGAGCCCGCCAAGGGGACGCCGACGGGCTTCGTCGAGCGCGATGCCGACCGCCTCGGCGGCACTATATATATAGATGCGCGCAGCTATACCCGATGGACCTACCTCGACCTCCACACCCTCACCCTCGACACCGCCTCCATCACCCTCGGCCAGGACGAACCTCACGCCTGGGACCTCGCCCTCCACCGCTACGACGTGAAGACACACGACGGTGCCGCCACGACGGTGCCTGCCGGGTATGTCGGCGAACTCTCCACCCTGCCTGACACCGCCGGGCTCGTCTTCACCGCCGACGCGGATAGCCAGGTGGTGGTCGACATGTCCACCATGATGGATGGCTACCTGGGCTACGCCCCGTCGCGCGTCAACCCCGTCCTCTCGCGCTGGCTCGACGTGAACACCTCCGAGATGCCCCCCATCTACACCCTCTCCCGCAGCGTCTACCTCGTCCGCCTGGCCGACGGCTCCTGCGCCGCCCTGCAGTTCACCGGCTACACCAACGAGGCCGCCGTCAAGGGCTTCGTCACCATCCGCTACCGCTATCCCCTCACCCCTCCCGACAATCCATGAAACAAATCCTAGCCCTCGTCTTGACCCTGCTGACGCTGCCCGTGGCCGCGCAGACCGAGCCTCACCCCGACTCCATACGCATCGACCCCCGCCTGCTCGACATGGTAGTCATCACTGCCACCCGCACCCCCAAGCTTATCATGGATGTCCCCGTGGTTACGCGCGTCATCACTGGGCACGATATGCAGGCCGTCGACGCCACCACTATCCAGGACCTGCTCGAAGTGGAGCTCCCCGGCATCGAGTTCACCTATTCCATGAACCAGCAGGTGAACCTCAACATGCAAGGTTTCGGTGGCAACTCGGTGCTCTTCCTCGTCGATGGCGAACGGCTGGCCGGCGAGACGATGGACAATGTCGACTACTCGCGCCTGGGACTTGACGGCGTGGAGCGTATCGAAATCGTCAAGGGGGCCGCTTCGTCGCTCTATGGTTCCAACGCCGTGGGCGGTGTGGTCAACCTCATTTCGCGCACCAGCTCCGAGCCGTGGACACTCAACCTGGGCACCCGGTGGGGCTCCTTCGGCGACCGTCGCCACTCGGCTTCCTTCTCCTTCAACGCCGGTCGCTGGAACAGCTTGACCAACCTGCAGCTCACCCATACCGATGCCATCCACCTCTCCGACTCGAGCGACCTGATGAACATCTATGCCAGCCGTACCGTCAGCGCCAAAGATCGACTCATTTTCCGCGCCAGCGACCGCCTCAAGCTCACCGCCCGCGCAGGCTACTTCTTCCGCGAGCGCGAAAGCTCCAGCGCCGCCTACGACCGCTATCGCGACTTCGCCGGCGGCCTCAAGGCCGACTACCGATTCGGCGACCGCTCCGACCTCATGCTCAGCTACGCTTTCGACCAGTACGACAAGAGCGACTACACCCTCGACAGCCGCCTCGATGTGCGCGACTACAGCAACGTGCAGCACACCCTGCGCACCCTCTTCAGCCAAGCCTTTGCCGAAGTGGGCACCCTCACCCTCGGCGGCGACCTGATGCGCGACTACCTGATGACCTACCAATTCGAGGATGGCGGCGACCACACGCAGTACACGGCCGACGCCTTCGCACAGTGGGACTGGGACATCACCACCCGTCTGAGCCTCGTGGCCGCCCTGCGCTACGACTACTACTCCGAAGCCGCCTCCAGCCACCTGGCTCCCAAGCTCAACCTCATGTACAAACTGCCCCACCTCACCCTCCGCGCGGGCTATGCCAACGGCTTCCGTGCCCCCACGCTCAAGGAGATGTACATGCGGTTCGACATGGCCAGCATCTTCTGGATCTACGGCAACCCCGACCTCAAGCCCGAGATGAGCGACAACCTCAACCTCTCGGCCGAGTGGTCGCAAGGTGCCTACAGCGCCACACTGATGGGCTTCTACAACCATGTGCAAAACCGTATCACCACCCTTTGGAACCAAGCCCTTGGCGGCATGGTCTACGACAACATGGCACCCGTCGCCATCGCCGGTGCCGACCTCTCGTTCTCAGCTCGCTGGGATTGCGGCCTCGGCGCGCGCCTCTCCTACATCTTCACCCACGAGAGTCTCGACGCCGACGGCATGCGCTCCTCCACCACACGCCCCCACACCGCCACCCTGCGCCTCGACTATCGCCACTCCTGGCGCTGGGGCGAAAGTACCCTCGCCCTCAACCGCCGTCTCCTCTCCGCCGTCACCTGCGACGAATACGTCTCTCTCTCCGACCTCTCGCAGGTGGAGGAACGCACCTATCCTGGCTACACCCTCTGGCGCCTCACCCTCTGCCATCGGTTCAACCGCGGCATCACACTCACCGCCACCCTCGACAACCTCTTCGACTACCGCCCCAGCTACTACTACAGCAACTCGCCCGCCACTCCCGGACGCACCTTTGCCGCGGGCCTCGCTGTCGACATTGAAAAACTTGTGAAATGAAGCATATAAAAAAAACACTCCTCATCGGCCTTGGCATCCTCCTGCTGGCAGGACTCCTGCTGTGGGCCTGGCGCGCGTGGCTGGCACCCACTCGCATAGCCTTTGTCAACTACCAGATCACCGCCCTCGGCGAGATTGCCAAGAGCAACGACAGCCGCTTCATCAAAATCCGCGAGGTGAGCCCTGACGAGTTGAAGCGTCTGCGGCGTGCCGACATGGTGTTCGTCAACGGCATGGGCCTCCGCATCACCGCCGAGCAGCGGCAACTGCTGGAAGACATCTCCTACGGTGTACCCACGCTGACCACCGCCGCCACCAACCCCGAAAACTATATTGTCAGCCTCGACCCCGCCACCGCCGACACCCTGGTGCGCTACCTCTCGGGTGGTGGCCGCGCCAACTATCGCAACCTGCTGCGCTACGTGCGCCGCCACATCGATGGCAAGCGCGCCTTCACCGCCGACCCCGCGCCCGTGGTGATGCCCGATCAATATCGTCTCTACCACCCCGACCTCGACCACCCCGAGGAGGAACACCGTGGCTTCAACACCGTCGCTGCCTACAATCAGTATCTGCTCGACCACCATCGCTACGCCGACGATGCCCCGTCGGTGGTCATCACCGGCCAGATGGGCGACCCCACCGACCTCATCCTTGCCCTTGAGGAGGCGGGCATGCGCGTCTACGCTGTGAACGCCATGCGCCCCTTTGCCATGAGCGGGCAGCTCGACAGCGTGGCGCCCTCGGTCGTTATCAACTTGGCGCATGGACGCATGGGCGACTACATGACCACCTGGCTCGAGCGGCGGCGTGTGCCGTTGCTGACCACCGTCTATGTCCCCCAGCTCACCGCCGACTGGGAAGCCGACCCGATGGGCATGAGCGGTGGCTTCATGAGTCAGAGCATCGTAACTCCCGAGATCGACGGCGCCATTCGCCCCTATGCCC
>ODAI011642886.1_pt1 | contig 11721 bp, 7 predicted proteins | sample 1539321 | NCBI WGS metagenome assembly ODAI01 (sample SAMN02144231, study PRJEB22623) | gut metagenome | biome: sheep rumen | host: Ovis aries | place: New Zealand
CCGATCACCTGGTTGCTGATGCCGTCTCTGAGAAGACGGACTGCCAGGCTTCCGGCTTCGAAAGCAAACGCGCTGTCCTTGGCTGTCGGTTCTGCACCGCGCTGGGTATAGCCGATCACGGTTGCACGGACCTCTGCCATATTACACATTCTCTTCATGACGGATGCAAACCGGACTGCGCTCATGGGCTCGCCTTCATAGCATTTCTTGCCATGGCTGTTCAGGAATGTATACATGTCAAAGGGTTCCATGCTTTCCCAGCAGCCTTCCGCCACAACAATGGTGGCACGGGTGTTCCCCTTGGCCAGCTGCTGATTCAGCCGCTTGGCAACCTCTTCCACTGTCCATGGGATTTCCGGAACCAGCACGATCTCTGCACCTGTGGATACTGCGGTTGTCAGTGCGATATCCCCGCAGTGTCTGCCCATGACCTCGACCACTGCCGGACGGTCATGGCTTCTTGAGGTTGCACGGATTGCACGGACCGCATCCACGCAGACATTCACAGCGGTGTCATAGCCGAGCGTCATTTCCGTATAAGGCAGGTCATTGTCTATGGTTCCCGGAATCCCGATGCAGTGGATGCCCAGTTTGCACAGGTATTCCGCACCATGGAAAGAACCGTCACCGCCGATCACCACCAGGCCATCGATATCCATGGCATGCAGTGTATTGGCTGCAACCTCACGCCAGGCCGGGTCCATAAACTCCATGCAGCGCGCCGTGCGCAGGTATGTACCAGGACGGTCTGCTATATCCAGCACGGTATCCAGGTGCAGTTCTTCCATGTCATCATAGATACTGGTCGACTTACGCAGCAGACCATTATATCCGCGTTTGATACCTACCAGTGGCATGCCATACAGTGCTGCACTCTTGGCAATGGCCATAACTGCAGCGTTCATGCCCGGGCTGTCCCCGCCGCTGGTCAGTACACCAATCTTTTTCAAGGAAACCCCTCCTATTATCATCGCCCTCCCGGGCGCTACTCTCAGTCTGCAGTCATGAGACTGCCTGCCGAAGTATAGCATGTTCCGGGCTGAAAAAAAAGCGGCTTTTCTGCTTCCATGCTCATTTTATCTGCGTTTTTGTATGTTCTTCAGTCAGAAGCCAGGCAGAACAGGCAGACATATATCCTGAAAAAGGGGACCGGAACCCGCGTTCCGATCCCCTGTGGCTTCTTATCTGCCCGATCAGACTGCTCCCTGTGCCATCATGGCTTCTGCAACCTTCAGGAAGCCGGCAATGTTTGCACCGGCAACATAGTCGCCTTCTGTAGCATACTCCTTGGCCGCTGCATTCACCTTGCTGAAAATACCGTTCATGATATCCTTCAGCCGGTTATCAACCTCATCAAACGTCCAGGACAGACGCAGGCTGTTCTGGCTCATTTCCAGTGCGGACACGGCCACACCGCCTGCATTGGCAGCCTTTGCCGGTCCGAAGAGCACGCCGGCCTTCTGGAATGCTGCAGTCGCTTCCAGGGTAGACGGCATGTTTGCGCCTTCTGCCACAGCCATAACACCGTTCTTGATCAGCTGCTCCGCAGACTCGCCATTGATCTCATTCTGGGTTGCGCACGGAAGTGCGATATCGCAGGGGATGGTCCAGATGCCGCTGCAGCCTTCGGTATAGGTTGCGCCAGGCACTGCGTCCACATACTCGCGGATCCTGCCGCGACGGCCTTCCTTGATCTCCTTGACAACATTCAGCTGAATGCCGTTGGGATCATACACATACCCGTTGGAGTCGCTCATGGCCACAACTTTGGCGCCCATCTGTGTGATCTTTTCATTGGCATAAATTGCCACATTACCACTGCCCGAGATCACCACAGTCTTGCCTGCGATCTGCTGGCCATTGGCCTTGAGCATGGCTTCCGTGAAATAGCACAGGCCATACCCGGTCGCCTGAGTACGTGCAAGGGAACCGCCATATGTAAGGCCCTTCCCGGTCAGTACGCCTTCATACAGTCCGGTAATCCGCTTGTACTGGCCGTACAGGTAACCGATTTCCCGGGCACCCACGCCGATATCGCCGGCAGGTACGTCAACATCTTTCCCGATATGACGATACAGTTCTGTCATGAAGCTCTGGCAGAAGCGCATGACTTCATTATCACTCTTGCCCTTGGGGTCAAAATCTGAGCCACCCTTGCCGCCGCCGATCGGCAGTCCGGTCAGGGAATTCTTCAGAATCTGTTCAAGGCCCAGAAACTTGATGATTGACAGGTTCACGGAAGGATGCAGACGCAGTCCGCCCTTGTACGGTCCGATCGCACTGTTGAACTGAACACGGTAGCCACGGTTAACCTGGACCTTGCCTTCATCATCAATCCACGGTACACGGAAGATGATAATTCTTTCGGGCTCCACATACCGTTCCAGCAATCCGGCCTTTTCATACTCGGGATGCTTTTCAATCACTGGCTGCAGTGTATTCAGGATCTCTGTTGCGGCCTGGACAAACTCCGGCTGATCCGCATAACGGGTTTTCAGACTGTCAAGTACTTTCTGGGCATAAACGCTCATCTGATATGTCCCCTCTCGCTGTTCAAATCTCTCACCGGGCGTATGCTGATTTACAGCTGTTTTCTTGCCCGGGCGAAGTCATTGTAATGCGACTTTCCCGGTACCGCAACGAGTTCTCTGCATTTTTCGTGTTCTTCCGTTCCGTCCCGTGCATACCGGAAGTTCTGCCCCTGCACAGAAAACCCCGCCGGATGTACGGTTCACGGACATCCGGCGGGGTACGCCCGGCGTTTTTTCATGCATGTGTGTCATCCGGTAAGCCCCGGTATTCGAATGCTTCAAACCTGGCTTCGCAGTTTCTGTCCGTCCCGTTCCCGGACGCGTACATGCCGATATAGGCACCCACAAAGCCACCGCAGCTTTCGCTGCCCAGGAATCCGCCATCGGCATGCGCCAGTTCCATATCCGCAACCGACAAAGCGATGTCCTGGCCGTCCGCACGAATGATCAGTTCTTCATGATTACTGCCCGGACATTCTGCCAGTACAACTTCCCGGTAAGGACCCTCGTCCCGCCAGCGCTCCACGTCATGCCACGCCTGTACGGCACGGATCATGATCCCTGCATCCGTGTTCAGCATTTCCACGCGCAGGGAGGCAAACCCGTTCTGAAGCAGCACAAGGCCGCAGGAAACACCGGGTTCATCCGGAAGGACAGCCCTGACGCGCGCCTCGAAACATATATGCTGCTGCCGGCGGCCATAAAAGCCCAGCGGGTTTCTTTCCGCCACCGGATCAGGATTTCCGTCCGGGATCAGCGGCGTGCGGATACACCGGATCTGCACGCTGTCCGGCTGTACATGTACCGGATCATAGTCCTGTGGTGAACCCAGACGGTTCCAGCACATGCTGTCAAACCGGTCAGGGTCCGGTGCTTCCGGACATGGGCAGGGCGGCAGGTCCACCGGACAGGTGAACTCCACATGCCCGGTTCCCGGGCACACAACAGGCCAGTCTTCAGACCAGTCCACGGGTGCCAGAAAGGTCTCTCTGCCCATGTTCAGGTGATACCCGCCATACGGTCTGGATGCCAGGAGCACCATATACCAGGAACCGTTCTGGGTCTGAACCAGATCGGCATGCCCTGTATTGGAAATCGGGTATCCTTTACCGAGATGCCGGTGTGTTAGGATCGGATTTCCACGATAGCCTTCATACGGGCCGAAGATGTCTCTGGACCTGGCTATGGTCACGGCGTGATAAAACTCCGTTCCGCCTTCGGCAATCAGCAGGTAATACCAGCCGTCCTTTTTATACAGGTGCGGGGCTTCCGGCGCATGGGCATGGCGCAGAGCACCATTCCATACGGTAACACGGTCGCCGGTCAGACAGAAGTGTTCCGGGTCAAACCGGCTGATCCAGATCCAGGTCCCGTCTTCCATGCCTACGTTCCCGCACATGTAACAGGCACCGTCATCATCAAAGAACAGAGACGGGTCAATCCCGGGTGCGCCTTCAATCCTGTGCATCTCTGACCAGGGACCGGCCGGGTCCGTGGCTGTGCAGACAAAGTCCCCGATCCCGTCCACATTGGTTGTGATCATGTAAAACACACCCTGATAATAGCGGAGTGTCGGGGCATAGATGCCCCCCGACAGGTGTCTGCAGTTGAGCGGTATCTGGGATGCACGGCTCAGCACATGCCCGATCTGTTCCCAGTTTCTGAGGTCCCGGCTGTGGAAGATCGGGACGCCGGGAAAGTAGGAAAAGGAAGAGGTGACCATATAGTAATCTTCATCCACCCGGCAGATGGACGGGTCCGGATAAAAGCCTCTGAGTATCGGATTGACTGCACGGTACAAAAAGTATACCCCCTGTTACTTAGTGTGTTCCGGTGGAACCAAACCCGCCGCGGGTCTGATGGCCCAGGGTATCTACTTCCTGAAAAACAACCCTTGGCTGATGCGGCATCAGCCTGCACTGGCAGATCCGGTCATTGATGTGGATCTGCGTGTCCCGCATGGCCAGTGCCTGAAGCTTGAGAATATCCTCATCCGACGAATAGGACTCGTCCACAATCCCCGGACTGTTGGGTACCAGAATCCCGAAATTACGGAATGTGCTTGAGCGCGGTACAATCCACAGTTCATAGCCTTCCGGAAGCCGGACAGAAATACCCAGGCTGATGTATGCCATTTCTCCTGCACGAAGCGACACATCTTCCGCCGCACGCAGGTCAATCCAGTCTGACTTGTCCCCTATGTATCCGATGCGGTCAATGCGGTCCGTATGATATTTGATCTTTACTCTGGCTTCCTGCATTCCATTGCCTCCTTCCGGGCTGCAGTATAGGCGTCTGCCAGGCAGGACAGTTCTTCCAGTGTCAGTGTTTCCCCGCGGACTCTCGGGTCCAGTCCTGCCTTTTCCATCAGACTCAGTGCTTCACTGCGCTCCATATGAAGTGCGGCACACAGACCGTTGGTCATGGTTTTCCGGCGCAGAGCAAACGCGGCCTGGGCAATCCTGAAAAAATCGGCCTCACATGCCGGCTGAACAGGTGGTCTGTCCCTGCGCTGCATGCGCACAAAGGCGGAATCCACTTTGGGTACCGGGGTGAAACAGGCTGCGGGTACGTCCATGACAATCTCTGTATCAAACCCGTACCGGCAACGCACGGCTAGCATACCCCAGCCGTCCTGGCCGGGCCCGGATACCAGTTTCTGCGCCACTTCCTTCTGTACCATCAGCGCAAGGCTTCGCACTTCAGGTCTGCCTTCTGTCAGACGGAGAATCAGCGGTGTGGTGATATAGTACGGTATGTTTGCAACCACGGAAACAGGCAGGCGCAGGTCACGGGTGATCGCCTCCAGGTCTGCCGTGAGAACATCGCCCTGGATGATTTCTGTGTTCGGACAGGATTCAAGGTATGCCCGGGTCAGCGGGATCAGGCGCTCATCCAGCTCAATCGAACGCACGAAATGCGCGTGCCGGCTCAGATGCCGCGTCAGAGTCCCTGCGCCGGGCCCGATCTCGAGTACGTCCTCTTCAGGGCCTATGCCACTGGCAACCGCCAGGGCTTCCAGAAGATCATCATCATAGATGAAGTTCTGGCCCAGCTGATGCCTGTACTGCAGCTGACTGTCGCGGATTCTGTCCTTACTTTTACTCATGCTGTTCCCTCCGGATCCGTTCCCTGACTTCCATACCGTACGGGCTCACAGGGATCCCGGCCTTACACATCGGACATACAGTATGCACATAGGTATTCGCTTCGATCTCTGCCAGGCTGATCATCGGAATGCCGAGCCTCACCCGGCCGCGTGTGCGGTCCACAATCGTGGCCACCGCTACCGGTTCCGCACCAAAATTCCGGATAATCCCGAGCATCTGGCGCACTGTATTCCCGGTTGACACAATGTCTTCCACAATCAGGACCCTGGCGTGCTCCGGGATCCGGAACCCGCGGCGCAGCTGATATCCGTCCTCCCTGCGCTCCGCATACATGAACGGCAAGCCGAGACGCCTGGCAAGCCCATACCCGAAAACAAGACCACCGCTGGCTGTGCCCAGTATCAGATCGGCATCGCAGTCCGCGCACCTGGCCTGCAGCATGTCACACAGGCGCTCTGCTGTCTCTGTATTTTCCGTCAGATGTGAGCACTCCAGAATCGTATCCGTGTGCTTTCCGTTACGCAGCAAAAAATGACCGGTCCTGCAGGCTCCGACGTCCCGAATCATGCCCATGACGGTCTGATTCTGTGTATCCATGCTGTTTTCACTCACTTTCTTCTGAGGTCATACAGATTGTACCATGCCCGCTTTGCTTTGCCAACCACAGAGACTGCAGAGTAAAAGGGCAGAACCGTTCCTTGCCACGGCTCTGCCACATGGATGTGCTTATACATGCTGCAGACAGTCACATGCTCAGCATTCTGTCCGTATCAGTCGGCCAGAGTGCCCATGGGGTCCCAGGGATCGAGTTCCACCGGTTTCTGCTCAGTGAGAGCGGCTTTTTCACCGAGATACTTTTTCTGCACGGCTGCCTGATAGACATATCTGTCAAACCAGGAATCCGAGCAGATATAGTAGCCCTTGTTTCCGTGTTCATCGCCCCAGGAGTTCTCGATCTTCCAGCGGTTCGGCTTGCCATCCCGCAGGTTCACACCGGTTATGACCATGGCATGGTTCATGGCTGAGAAGCCATAGTCCAGAGCATCCGCCTTGGAAATATCCAGGTCCAGGCCGGTCAGGAGCCCGGCTCCGAAAGCTTCATCATCCCAGAAGCCTTCACTGCGGTCTCCGAACTTTCCCACATCACTGCCGAACCAGACTACCTGGCCATCCTGCAGCTGACGGATGATTGCCGCCTTGAACGTGTCCAGGTCCAGGTTCAGATGCCTGACATCATGCCCGCCCACAACATTGCCCAGGAAACGGATGGTATATGTCCGGTCATAGGGTTTATCCGCTGTCGGTGCGTGAATGATGCTTACCATATCCTTGAGGAGACTGCCTGCATACTTCTCGGCAAAGGCCTTGGGCGTCAGGTCACGCTCCAGGTGGTACTTTCCGGGGTTTCCGTCAGCAGGTTTCTCCACATACTCAAAATCGAACTTCTTTGGCGGTTCGCCATAGCATGAGCAGAGGAAGGCATAGATCTTGCCGAGCATTTCTTCCTTGGCTGTCCGGATCTCCTTTTCCGTACTGCCCGCACGGACCATTTTCCGCAGCCGGATGGCACAGACCTTCAGGTTCCGGTTCAGATAATGGTTCATATCCCCGGTATTGGACGACTGATAGGTCTCATCATAGACATCCTTGGGAACCAGGCCATACTTGTCCACAATATTGGTGAACATGTCCCACTGGCCACCGTCATGTACGCCGGTCTGCAGGATAAACGATACTGTACGGTCGTCCGGTTCCCGGTCTGCTGTTTCCAGAATGCTTTCAAGGAAATAATTACAGCGCTCAAACTTATCCCAGAATGCAAGATAGCTCTGAGAGAGCTCGAATGCATCCAGGTTCAGGTCTGCAGCAATTTTCTCGCGTACCACGTTTGCCGCAGCGAACAGCCAGCAGCGACCACTGTGTTTCTGATTGGTAACATCCAGTGTCTTGATCTCCACGGAAAACTTATGCCGCAGTGTACTGGCTTTTGCTGCACGCACATCAACCTGATTCATCTGATTCCGGAACAGGGCCATGGTGGCCAGCTGTCTTTCCGGGCTCGCCTGATATGCCTTGGACCAGTTTTTCATGGACGTTTGAGTCACGGGATAATGCTTCATATGCTTCTGTCTCCTTCCAAACCAGACTGCGCAGCCTGCGCTTCCCGGTCATCTTAACGCAAGCCCGGTGCCTTTGCAACTCTGCCTCTGTCTTTTTGCTGCTCTGTATTCCAGTGTTTCCGGGCATTACCCCGATGACTTTTCATGGAAAGTCATGTATAATGAACGCATCACTTCCATGGGAGGTTTTTTTATGACCTTTTCCAATGATTTTCTGACAGATCTGACCATATGCTCTGTCGGCCGGCTGGACCCGTGTTCCGATCACGAGATCTTTGCGTCTGTACTGGAGCTTGAAAATGAAACCACCAGTCTGGTCCGTTCCCTGGATGGTACCTGGAAAGCCTGGTTTGACCAGTCTCCGGATCAGACAGACGATACCATGCTGAAAGACCCGGTCATGGATCATCTTATGCTCCCGGTCACCATTCCCGGTGAATTCCAGCTGCAGTACCCGCAGTGGGATGCACCGCAGTACGTAAACGTACAGTATCCCTGGGACGGGCATGAGCCCCTGCTCCCGCCACAGATGCCCAAGGATAATCCGACCGTCACCTGTATCCGGGAGTTCACGCTCTCTGCTCAGGACCTGGAATCCCCGCGCGTGATCCTTACCATTGGTGCTGCAGAGGCTGCCGTTGCCGTTTACCTGAACGGCAGCTTTGTCGGGTATGCGGAAGACAGCTTTACTCCGCACCGGTTTGACCTGAAGCCCTTTGCGGTGGAAGGCTGCAACAGACTGTGCCTGCGGGTTTTCAAGTATACAGCATCCAACTGGATCAATGACCAGGATTTCTGGCGGTATTCCGGTATTCACCGTTCCGTGACCCTGACCCTGGAGCATGCCAGCCATCTGGAGGATCTGTTTGTCCGCACACCACTTTCTGACCTGTATACCCGGGCAAGTCTGGAACTGGACATGAAGATCCTGCGCCCCACAGGCCAGGCGCGCGTATGCCTGCTGGATGCCGAAGGCCATATCGTACTGGACATGAGTGCCAGAGCAGAAGCGGATATGCATCTGACGGCAGCCATCCCCCAGCCGCACCTGTGGTCCCATGAGGAGCCTTATCTGTATACTCTGCTGGTGCTTCTCACCGATGAACAGGGCAGAGAAATCGAAGTCAGCCGGACCATGGTTGGCATCCGTGCCTTTGAAATGATTGATAAGGTGATGTGTCTCAACGGCAGGCGGATTGTGTTTCCCGGCGTGAACCGTCACAAATTTGCCACCCGCCTCGGGCGCGTGATGTCCGCGGAGACCATCCGCCAGGACCTGCTGAAAATGAAGCAGCTGAATATCAATGCTGTGCGTACTTCGCATTATCCGAACACAACGGAATTCTACCGTCTGTGTGACCGGCTCGGGCTCTACGTTATTGATGAAACCAATATTGAAAGCCACGGAAGCTGGGGACAGACCGGTGCCGAGCATGCTGTACCGGCGGATTCCGAGGCCTGGCTGCCTGCTGTGCTTTACCGTGGAAAGAATATGCAGGAACGCGACAAAAACCATGCGTGCATCGTGATCTGGAGCTGCGGGAATGAATCCTATGGCGGTAAGGACCTCTATGAACTCTCTGAGATGTTCCGGCACCGGGATCCGACCAGGCTTGTGCATTATGAGGGAATCGTTCATGATATGCGGTATCCGGACACCAGTGATGTATACAGCCGGATGTACTGCCGCGCTGATGAAATCGAAGCCTACCTGCAGGCAGATCCGCAGAAACCGTTCATCAACTGTGAATATACGCACGCCATGGGTAATTCCTGTGGCGGCATGAGCAAGTACAGCGAACTGGAAGACCGGTATCCCATGTACCAGGGCGGTTTCATCTGGGATTATATTGATCAGGGCCTGGCAGAAGACCTGCCGGACGGCAGAATCCGTTACCGCTATGGCGGCGACTTCGGCGACCGGCCAACGGACTGGAACTTCATTGCCAACGGGATTCTGTTTTCAGACCGCACTCTGTCCCCGAAAGCTCAGGAAGTGCGTTACCTTTTCCGTGACATGGACCTGATTCCGGACCGGACCGGTGTTCAGATCCGCTCCCGCCGGCTGTTCGCACCCATGCGTCATGTGCGTATGGCGTTTGAAATACTGCTGGACCGGGCAGTCTGGATGAAGGGGTCGGCTCCCGTCCCTGCCATGACACCGGGCAGCCGTGCACACCTGGACCTGCCGATGAACAGTGTGCCTTTCCAGGATCATGAAGTGATCGTGACCGCGCACCTGATCACAACCGCAGGGAATCCCATCGGGGAAGACATCGTGCTCTCCTCGGGTCAGACTGTATTCGGTACGCTTCCCGCCTCAGATGCACCCCAGCCCCTGGGACTGGTCTGTGGCGCGTCCAATCTGGGCATCCAGGCTGTGGATTATTCCGCCATGCTGGAAAAACGTACCGGCCTGATCTCACTGAAAAATGAGATGAACCAGGAACTTCTGCAGTGTGCGCCTCTGCTCTCTCTGTTCCGCGCACCAACCGACAATGATACGGGAAACCAGGATGCCTGCAGACAGGGGATCTGGCATGCGGTCAGCCGGTACTCGACCGGAAAACTGATGAATGTAACCGAGTCAGGTGCTGAATGGTCCTATACCAATGCTCTTGTACCCGACATGGACCTGCGGCTGCAGTACGAGGCATATGATGACGGGCTTCATGTGACGCTTGCCTGGCGCGGTGTGTCCGGGCTGCCGGACCTGCCCTGTCTGGGTCTGTCGCTGGTCCTGTCACCGACCCTCCGGCATATGACCTATTTTGGCAAGGGACCGGAGGAGAACTACGTGGACAGGTGTCACGGCGCTTACCTGGGCTGGTTCAGTCAGGATGCCGTAAACGGTCTGACACCCTATATTCACCCGCAGGAGAGCGGGAACCGGATGGGTGTGGACTGTCTGAAGCTTACGGACGATGAAGGACACGGCCTGGAAGTGCATGGTGAAGACCTGGAGATCACATGCCATCCGTACCTGCCGGAACAGCTGACTGCAGCAAGGCATCCGGATGAGCTGCCCGCACCAAGCCGCACCGTTCTCGACATTGCCCTCTTCCGCAAGGGAGTCGGCGGGGATGATTCATGGGGAGCACCGGTCCTGCCGGAATACACATACCCGTCCAGCCGGAGCTATACACTGAGCTTTACCATCAAGCCACTGTAATAAACATGAATGAGGAAGAACAGCATGGCAAGTAAAAAAACCGAAAAAAGCCAGACGCCATCAGCATCACCCAGAGAGGAAAAGCTGAAGGCTCTGGAGCATGTGGTTGCCGAGCTGGATAAGCAGTTCGGACAGGGCACGGTCATGAAACTCGGGGATTCCGCCCAGACCAATATTGCAGCCATCCCTACGGGCATTCTGACCCTGGATGCCGCACTGGGGATCGGCGGGGTTCCCAGAGGCCGGATTGTGGAAATCTATGGTCCGGAGTCCTCAGGAAAAACAACCGTTGCACTGCATATTGTTGCACAGGCTCAGAAACAGGGCGGTTTCTGCGCTTTCGTTGATGCAGAGCATGCACTGGATCCGTCCTATGCCGCCAGACTCGGCGTCCGGATTCAGGATCTCTATATTTCCCAGCCGGATACCGGCGAGCAGGCACTCGAAGTCACGGAAGCACTTGTACGTTCGGGTGCGATTGATGTTGTGGTCATTGACTCGGTTGCCGCACTGGTGCCCAAGACGGAACTGGACGGAACCATGGGCGACTCTGTCGTGGGTCTGCACGCAAGACTGATGTCCCAGGCCATGCGTAAACTGACAGGCGTAATCAATAAGACCGGTTGTGTGGCGATCTTTATCAATCAGCTGCGTGAAAAGGTCGGTGTCATGTACGGGAACCCGGAAGTGACCACAGGCGGACGCGCGCTCAAGTTCTATGCCAGTGTGCGCATGGATGTGCGGCGTGCGGAACAGCTGAAGAACGGTTCGGACATTGTCGGGGCACA
>ODAI011874597.1_pt1 | contig 11721 bp, 12 predicted proteins | sample 1539321 | NCBI WGS metagenome assembly ODAI01 (sample SAMN02144231, study PRJEB22623) | gut metagenome | biome: sheep rumen | host: Ovis aries | place: New Zealand
CTGTTGGCAGCGATCATGACGACCGGGGCCCCGTTTTCGAAAGGGGTCCACCTTTGAGTGAGATTCAGAACTCGTCCATCTTCTCCCTGGATGACGTGTCCGACGATGAGATGAACCAGCTCATCGACGGAACCATCACCGACTTTGACGAGGGCGACCTTGTCACCGGTACCGTCGTCAAGATCGAGCACGACGAAGTCCTTCTGGACATTGGCTACAAGTCCGAGGGCGTCATCCCCGCGCGTGAGCTCTCCATCCGCAAGGACGTTGATCCGTCCGAGATCGTCGGCATCGGCGACCAGATTGAGGCGCTCGTTCTCCAGAAGGAAGACAAGGAAGGTCGCCTGATTCTCTCCAAGAAGCGTGCCGAGTACGAGCGCGCATGGAATCGCGTCGAGGAGCGCTTCCAGTCTGGCGAGAACGTGGAAGGCGAGGTCATCGAGGTCGTCAAGGGCGGTCTCATTCTCGACATCGGACTGCGCGGCTTCCTGCCCGCGTCGCTCGTCGACCTCCGTCGCGTCAAGGACCTCACTGCCTATCTGGGCACGCGCATCGAGGCTCGCGTCATCGAGATGGATCGCAACCGCAACAACGTCGTTCTTTCCCGTCGCGTGGTGCTCGAGGAGGCTCGCCGCGCCGAGCGCCAGGAGATCCTCTCCAAGCTCCGCAAGGGTATGCGTCTCAAGGGTACCGTCTCCTCCATCGTCGACTTCGGTGCCTTCGTGGACCTGGGCGGCATCGACGGCCTGGTGCACATCTCCGAGCTTTCTTGGAACCACGTCAATCACCCCTCCGAGGTCGTCAAGGTCGGCCAGGAGGTCGAGGTCGAGGTGCTCGACGTGGACCTCAACCGCGAGCGCATTTCGCTGGGCCTCAAGCAGACCACCGAGGATCCTTGGCGCACCCTCGTCAAGAAGTACCCTGTGGGCGTCATCGTCGAGGGCAGCGTGACCAAGCTCGTCTCGTTCGGTGCCTTCGTGGACCTGGGCGATGGCGTCGAGGGTCTCGTGCACATTTCCGAGATGGCCAGCAAGCACGTCGACACCCCGTCGCAGGTCTGCTCCGTGGGCGACACCGTGCAGGTCAAGGTCATGGAGATCGACCTCGATCGTCGTCGCATCTCCCTCTCCATGAAGTCTGCCGCCGAGGACCTCAACATCGAGGTTGTCGTCAACTCCCTCGAGGAGCCCGAGGCTGAGGTTGCCGAAGAGGACGCAGAGTAGTCTGCGCGCGTAGAACACGCCCCTCATGAGGATGGCCCCGCATGGTGAACCGTGCGGGGCCATCTTTTCACTCGTGAAGAGTCTTATCCGTGCGTGTATTTGGTTGCCGCATGGAGCATGTTGATCTCGAAGAGCTCGAGCTTGCCATCGATGTAGGGTGCATACATCGCATCGATGCTGCCGACACCCATGCTGCAACCACTGCACTGCTCGCAACTTCCGTCGCCACACCAGTCAAGGCCCTTGGCAACGATCTGGATGCGCTGCTCGCGTGTGGTGTCCTTGATGAGCGTACTCTGCCGTTCCATGTGTCCTCCCTTCATCTATGACGCTTACAGCATAGCAGGAGATGGCGCATATGGCCGCTCAGGCGTTGCTAGCATGTTTCGACTTTCCCTTGTGCATGGGCAACGCAAAGAATACGTGGCAAAGTGATATCCGGGAGGTTCAGCATATGGGTAAGGCGATCATCACTTGCAGAGCAGAGTGGATGGGCGGTGTCGCGTTCCTGCGCGGTGCCCTGCTTCGACTTACCAAGGGCCTCCATTCTTTGCCTGCGCGCCAGTAGTGACGAGGCCCACTTTTTGCCTGGCACGTGTATTTGTGCTTCACATGCACTAGACTCTTCTGGAAACCAAATGGCTTTGTGCCGTTCTCTCAAAGAAAGGCTTGTTATGACGCGCAAAATTCAGATTCTCGACACGACGCTTCGAGATGGCGAGCAGTCGCCTGGTGCCTCCATGAATACAGAGGAGAAGCTCATCGTTGCCCGTCAACTCATTCGACTGGGTGTGGACGTCATTGAGGCGGGCTTCCCCGTGTCGAGTCCTGGCGACTTCCGTTCGGTGCAAGAGATTGCCCAGCTTGCCGGCGATGACTGCGTCGTGTGTGCGTTTGCGCGTGCCGTCGAGAAGGACATCGACCTCGCTGCCGAGGCGCTCAAGTACGCGAAGCGTCCGCGCATTCATCTGGGACTGGGCGTCAGTGCCGTACACATGGCCGAGAAGCTTCAGATTAGCGAAGACGAGTGCGTTGAGCAGGCGGTGCATGCCGTCAAGTATGCGAAGCGCTTCGTGGATGACGTCGAGTTCTTTGCCGAAGACGCTGGCCGTGCGGATCAGCAGTTCCTGCTCCGCGTCGTGCAGGCAGTCGTCGATGCCGGCGCGACCGTGGTCAACATTCCCGACACGACGGGCTACAGCCTGCCGGAGGAGGATGGTGCCCGCATCAAGAGCATCATGGACAACGTCAAGGGGATTGAGAACGTCACCGTCTCGGTCCACGCTCACGACGATTTGGGGCTCGCTACGGCATTGGTGCTGGCAGGCGTGCGCAACGGTGCGACGCAGGTGGAGTGCACCATCAATGGTTTGGGCGAGCGCGCAGGCAATGCCTCCTTGGAAGAGGTCGTCATGGCCATCAAGATGCATGGCGAGGCGTTGGATGCCCATACGGATGTCCGCACGCGCGAGCTGATGCGTAGCAGCCGTCTGCTGAGTCGCATCACTGGCATGAGCATTCAGGCAAACAAGGCTATCGTGGGAGCCAACGCCTTCGCACACAGTGCCGGCATTCACCAGGATGGTGTCCTCAAGTCGGCCGAAACCTATCAGATCATCGAGCCGAGCTCGGTGGGCGCCATCGGCTCAGAGATCGTGCTTTCGGCTCGATCTGGCCATGCGGCGCTCCAGCATCGACTCGCGGAGCTCGGGTACTCGTTCGAGAGTGGCGAGTTTGACGACGTGTACCAGCGCTTCCTGGAGATGGCCGACCAAAAGAAGGAAGTGTACGACGAGGACCTTGAGTCTATGCTCGAGGAGCGTTCGCGTGACGTCGCGGCAATCTACACGCTTGATGCTCTGCAGATTCAGTGCGGAGACCCGCTTGTACCGACGGCTGTGGCGACGATCACGGACGAGGATGGCGTGCGCCACATCGTCTCGGCGACCGGCACTGGTCCCATTGACGCCTCGTACAAGGCAATCGACCAGGTGGTCTCGGTCCACGGCGACCTCGAGGAATATGTGGTCAAGGCCATCACGCGCGGCATCGACGCCATTGGCGAGGTGGTCGTACGGGTGAAGTCCGACGACGGCATGCTCTTTACGGGACGCGGTGCAGATAACGACGTCGTCGTCTCGAGTGCGAAGGCTTACGTCAACGCCATAAATCGCATGATAACCACGCAGCGTTCGCGCGAAGGAAGATAGCGACGGTGGCGCGTGGGTCACTGGAGGCCGTCCCTTGCTCATGGGGCGTCTCCTCGTGACCCACGCAGCATGAGAGGAGGCCCGGATGCCGGGAAAGCGGTCGCAGGTGATCTCGTGGGACGAATTCTTCATGCGCGTCGCCATTGCCGCCAGCTTGCGGAGCAAGGATCCCAACACTCAGGTGGGTGCCTGCATCGCAGGAACTGATCATCGGATTCTCTCGGTGGGCTACAACGGCACGCCACACGGCCTCTCCGATGACGAGTTCCCGTGGGGCGACTCGGACGACCCTCTCAACGACAAGCACAATTACGTGATTCATGCCGAGGCAAATGCCATCCTCAACTATCGCGGTTCCCTCAAGGAGCTCTCGGGCGCCACGGTGTACGTGACGCTCTTCCCCTGCCAGGAATGCGCCAAGACGCTCGTGCAGGCGGGAATCGGCGAGGGCGTGTACTTGGACGACAAGTACCACGACACCGTGGGCGGTGCCATCAGCAGGGCGGTCTTGGACCGCTGCGGTGTGCGGTATCGGCAGGTCGCGCTACCCCTCGAGGCGCTCGACTAACGTTGCTCCGTCGTGGCGTGCGAGGTCAGGTGCCACCCATGGCAGTACGTGCAGCGGTAGCAGCGGAGCCCCGTCATTCCGTACTCGGCGCAAGCGGCAATGGCGCCTTCCGCCTGCGCGCGACTGCCATAACGTTGCTTGGAATCGCATGCCTTATGGCGCAACGCTGCCTCACGCCTCTCGTCCATGCGGTCGCGCCGTCGCTCTTCATGGGAAAACACGTCATCCATGCTCGTGCCGTCAAGGCTGGCGAGAAACTCCTCGCGTTGACGAGCGCGGGCCGAGCGCTTCTTGCTGCTCATCTGAGCACCAGGCGCATCGGCTTGTGCGTGGAACTGTCGTCAGCGAATCCCAGCTTGCAGTAGAGGGGATAGCCGTCATCCGTGGCATGGAGCTCCACGACGTCGAGTTCCATGGCTCGCGCCTCGTCAAGCAGACGCTGCATGACGCCACTTGCGAGTCCTTGGTGCCGGTGGTCTGGTGCTGTGTACACGTTGAAGAGAACCCCGGTACGCCCGTGCGGGAAGCGCGGGCTGGGTGGCTTCTCGACGAGCAGGAGCCATGCACACGAGACGATGCGTTCGTCCCAGGCGATGTGGATGCTGAGGTCTCGATCGAGGTGCCTCTGAAGGTAGGGGGGCAGCTCGCGTTTGACGGAGGCGCGGTCGGCGTCAGAAAGCTCGCCAAAGTCATCAGTAAGGTAAGCAGTGCGTAGCAGCACGAGCTCGTCGACGTCATCTATGCTTGCTTTGTCGTATATGACGCTCATTCGCAGGCCTCCTCTATGCGATGACGAAGCTCGTCGATGCCGATGTTCTTCTCTGCCGAGGTGATGACCATCTGGGTGCGCGGAATGCCGAACTGCTTGGAGAGTCGCGACGCTTGTTTGTCTTGCTTGGCGCGGCTGAGCTTATCTGCCTTGGTGAGTGCAATCACGAAGGGCAGCTCTGCCTCGCGCAGGAAGTCGAGCATCTGAACGTCGAGCTTCTGCGCGTCGTGGCGGATGTCCACGAGGGCAACGACCAGGTTGAAGCTGCGCTCCTGGTCGAAGTATCCTGCGATGAGGTCAGCCCAACGCTGACGTTCCTTGCCCGATACCTTGGCATACCCATAACCGGGGAGGTCGACGAGGTAGATGCCATCTGTCTCGTAGAAGTTGATGTTTGCCGTCTTGCCCGGCTGGCTTGAAGTGCGAGCGAGAGCCTTGCGCTGGCATAGGCGGTTGATGAGCGAGGACTTACCCACGTTCGAGCGCCCTGCAAAGGCTACCTCAGGGGTGGTGGATGGTGGCAGTTGCTCCGCCGTGCCATATGCCGCCGCGAAGCGGGCAGTATCGAAGCGTATGGTCATAAGTCCTCCTTTGTTCTCGCGGACAATCATACCCCATGGAGGGCGCCCCTGCGAAACGCCTACATTGCGGTGGCTCTTCCGAAGGACTATGGATATGGCGTGGTTGGGCATTTGCGCCTGACGACATGGCCTCCCTTCTGATGTGGTTGAGCGTGTACGCCTGACGACATGGCCTCCCTTCTGCAGCTGAGGTAGCACTCCCGTTGGACGCTCAACCCGCTACAATGGGATGCGCTATCCCAACCCAAGGAGGTCACCCATGGCAGACGAGAGACGCACCATCGCGGTCATTGACGGCAACTCGCTTATGCATCGCGCGTTCCATGCCATCCGTCAACCCATGAGCGCGCCGGACGGTCGTGCCACCAACGCGCTCTTTGGATTCTTCAACATGTTCATCAAGCTCGTCGAGTCGTTCGCACCCGATGGGATCATCTGCGCGTTCGACAAGGGCAAGCCCCAGGTGCGCATGGACATGCTCCCGCAATACAAGGCGCAACGTCCTCCCATGGACCCCAACCTGCGTGAACAGTTTCCCATGGTCAAGGACCTGCTGCGCTCGCTCGACGTTCCCGTGGTGGAGCTCGAAGGTTGGGAGGGCGACGACATTCTGGGCACGTTGGCCCGCCGCGGGGAGGACGCGGGGTACGACATGTACCTCTTTACGGGTGATCGCGATATGTATCAGCTCTCTACGGAGCACGTGCGCATCGTGAGCACAAAGAAGGGCGTCTCCGACGTGCAGATCATGACGCCAGAAACCGTGGCTGACCTCTACCACGGCATCACGCCGGAGCTGGTACCCGATTTCTATGGCCTCAAAGGCGACACGTCCGACAACATCCCAGGTGTGCCGGGTATCGGTCCCAAGCGCGCTGCCGACCTCATCTGCAAATACGGCTCGCTTGACGAGGTCATTGCGCATGCCGACGAGGTCAAGGGCAAGATGGGCGAGAACCTGCGTGCCCACGTGGACGATGCCCTGCTCAGTCGGAAGGTCGCCATCATTCGGACTGACGCGCCAATCGACTTCGACTTCGCGGACGCGCGCTTTCCGACGTTTGACCCGCAGGAGGTTGCTAATGCCTTTGGTGCGCTTGGCTTCACGGGCATGAGGACGCGCCTTGCGCGACTCGGCGGTGGCGACGGCGCCGTGGCTGCATCGTCCGCAAATGCCGAGGTACCGACGCTGCAACTCTCGGCGCCTGTGACGGGCGATGCGGCGCTTGCGGGACTCGTGGGCGTGCTGGATTCACCGACGTGGGTCGGCGTGGCGATTCAGAACCAGGCTGCGGGCAACAATCGCTCGCAGCTCGCCCTTGACCTCGGCTCCGACGAGAAGGACGACCTCGTACTGTGGGTTTCCACGGAGGACGCACTGCTGCGCATCGAGGGTGAAGCTGCGCGTCAAGCCATTGCCCTGCTCGTGCGTGAGGGACGTATGGCGTCACCTGACGTTAAGGCGGTGCTGCATGAGGCGTGCCCGTTGGATTCGTCAAAGCCTGCACTCGTCGAGGCGCATGAATTGGACGCTACGCGCATCTTCGATGCGGCGATTGCGTACTATCTGCTGGACTCCGACCGCACCTCCTACGACGTATGTGAGCTTGCGAACGTCGTTGCGGGCGTTACCGTGCCCGAACCGACTGAGGAGCTGCCGAAGGCGGCCCTCGAGGCGGCTTGTGCGGTCTTGCTGCGTCCCATCCTTCTGAGCAAGTTGGATGAGGATGGTTCGCGCTCACTCTTCGACGACGTGGAGATGCCGTTGGTCTCGGTGCTTGCTCAGATGGAGCGCACGGGACTTGCGGCCGATGCCGAGAAGCTCCACGAACAGTCGGTGGAGCTTGGTGCCGAGATTTCGCGTATGGTTGCAACGATTTACGAGGAGGCAGGGGAGGAGTTCAACGTCGATTCTCCGATGCAACTCTCGCATGTGCTCTTCGACGTACTCAAGCTTCCCACGGCAGGGCTCAAGAAGACGCGCCGTGGTTACTATTCCACTAACGCGAAGGTTCTGGATGACCTTGCGCGCGACTATCGAATTGTCGCGGACGTACTCGAATACCGCGAGCGGGCAAAGATAAAGTCCACCTACCTTGACGCATTGCCCGGTGACATCCGCGGTGATGGGCGCATTCATACGACCTTTAACCAAACGGTGGCGGCTACGGGGCGTCTCTCGAGCTCTGAGCCCAACCTTCAGAACATCCCCACGCGTTCGGAGCTGGGCCATCGTGTGCGCACGGCCTTTACGGTACCCGAGGGCAGCGTGTTCCTCGCCTGTGACTACTCGCAGATCGAGTTGCGCCTGCTTGCGCACCTCTCTGCAGATGAGCATCTGGTGCGCGCCTTCAACGAGGGCGAGGACTTCCATGCGGCAACGGCGGCGCGCGTCTTTGACGTGCCCGTGGCAGAGGTGACGCCAGCGCTGCGTAGTCGTGCCAAGGCCGTCAACTTTGGCATCGTGTATGGCCAGCAGGCCTATGGCCTCTCGACGTCGCTCAAGATTGGGCGTAAAGAGGCACAGGAGATGATTGACCGTTACTTCGAGGTGTATCCCGGCGTGCGTGTCTTCTTGGACGAGCAGGTCGCGTTCGCGCGGAAGAATGGTTACGTGAGCACGATGTATGGGCGCAAGCGTCACATCAAGGACATCAACTCTCGCAACTTCCAGATGCGCGCGTTCGGCGAGCGGACTGCGATGAATCATCCCATGCAAGGCACCGCGGCTGACATCATAAAGATTGCGATGATCCGCGTGGCAGAGCGCCTGCGCGAGGAGGGACTCGCCTCTAAGCTCGTGCTGCAGATTCACGACGAGTTGGACTTCGAGGTGCCCGAGGGCGAGGTGGAGGCGCTCAGCGCCCTGGTGCGCGAGACGATGGAGGGCGTGTGCGAGCTGCGCGTGCCGCTCGTGGCCGATGTCTCGGTGGGTAGCAACTGGGCGGAGGCGAAGTAGCGTGGCGGGAGATGCGAACGGGCTCATGCACGTGGTGGCCTACACCGACGGCTCTTCTCGTGGCAATCCGGGGCCGGGCGGGTATGGCGCGGTGCTACTGTACGTGGGGCCCGACGGGGTGGAGCATCGACGCGAGCTGTGCGCGGGATACCGCCGCACGACCAACAACCGGATGGAGCTTCTGGGAGCCATCGTCGCGCTTGAGGCGCGCAAGCGACCGTGTGATGTGGAGGTGCACTCGGACTCGCAGTACGTGGTGAACGCATTCAACAAGCACTGGGTGGACGGCTGGCAGCGCAAGGGCTGGAAGACGGCGAGCAAGCAGCCGGTGAAGAACCCCGAGCTCTGGAAGCGCCTCCTTGCAGCCATGGAGCCACACGAGGTGCGTTGGGTGTGGGTCAAAGGCCATGCGGGACATGCGCTCAACGAACGCGCGGACGAGCTGGCAACCCGTGCGGCTGACGGTCTGGAGGGCCCGCTGCTCGTCGACGAATGGTAAGGGTGACAAGGGGCAAGGGTGACAGATGATTCGTCCTCTTGCCACCTATCACTCACTTCTTCCTTCTGGCGCGGAAGAAGCGGCGCAGCTCGTCGGCACACTCGTCGGCGAGCACGCCCGACGTGACCTCGAACTCGTGGTTGAGCCGCTCGTCGTGACTCACGTCGTAGAGCGTACCGAGTGCGCCGCCCTTGGGATCCGATGCCCCGTACACGCAGCGGTCGATGCGGGCGTTAACCATGAGACCCGCGCACATGAGGCAGGGCTCGAGCGTCACGTAAACAGTGCAGCCGGTGAGCCGCCAACGTCCCAGTGTGCGCGACGCCTCGACGAGTGCTGAGAACTCCGCATGGGCGCTGGGGTCGGCTTCCGTCTCGCGCCGGTTGTGCGCACGCGCCACCACCTCGCCGTCGCACACGACCACTGCGCCGCAGGGTACCTCGCCCTCGCTTGCCGCTGCGCGTGCCTCATCCAGTGCTAGACGCATGAAACGTTCGTCATCAGCTGTCATAGTCTTCTCCTTTGAGCGCGTCCATCTACATATAGTGTATAGTGTGACTAGCATGTACTTGAGAGGGGAAGTGGCCAGCATGATGACAACGGTGTCCGCACGCATACCGGACGAGACGCAGCGGCGCGCCGTGGCGAGGCTCAACCTAATTGGCTCGTCTCAGTCGGAGCTTATCAGGACAGCTTACGACTATGTGGCAGCATGTGGTCATCTGCCCGCGGCATTAGGCGACAGCGATCGACGTACGCTCGATGAGCAACGTCGTTGCGCGATTGCGGATTTGTGCGAACGAAGCAGCATAAGGCCGGTGACCCAACGTGCTGGCGTGGGAGACGCATGGTATGCACGCGATTTGGTGGCTGCGTCGCGGAGGAGGCGCTATGAGGCTCTTGGTTGAGTCGGACGTTCTCATCGATCACATTCTGCGACACGAGCGCCATGGTCGCGGCATGCAGCGGCTCCTGGTGATGGCATCGTTCGGCGATGTGGAGCTGTGGGCGAGCGCACACGCGATATGTGATGTGCAATGTGTGGTGTCCGACATGGTGGGCTCATCCGAGGCGCAACACTGTCTGAACGCGCTCGTGGAGGTGGTTCACGTCTGCGATATCAGTGCAAAGCGGGTCATCGCCGCATTGCGCGAGACGGGCGTTGCGTTCGATGCATCCCTTGCAGAGCAGACCGCACGAGCGATTGGCGCCGACGCCGTCGTTACGCGCGATCACCAGCGCTATGGGAAGAGTTCGTGTCTCGTGCTCTCGCCCGAAGAGGTCGAGGCGCGCATGTACGATGCCTACGGAATCCGTTACGAGGAGCTTGCATTGGGATGATGCTCAGGCGCGGGAGCTGCCCACGTTGCAACTTGAGAGATTGGGGCAGGACTCGACCATTCATCGTCGCGATATGGCATCTCGAGCGATACATGCGCGACTTCCAGCCGCTCTCGGCGGAGGAACAGGCGGTCGTTGCCCGTGCGCAGGAGGTGCTCGCCGGTCTGCATCAGTACAAGTGCACGGCGTGTCACTACTGCACTGACGGCTGTCCCATGGGCATCCCCATCCCCGACTTCTTCAAAGCTATGAATCGCAAACTTCTCTTCGAGAACGAGGCAGAGGCAAAGCGTCGCTATGCAAGCGCCTCGGAGAAAGCAGGTGTCAATGCGAGCGACTGCATCGGTTGCGGGCAGTGCGAGGCGGCTTGTCCTCAGGGTCTGCCCGTCATCGAGTACCTGCAAGAGGTTGCCGACGCCCTTGAGTAGGTCCGAGACGAACGATGCTGCCCACCGGTGGTAACCACCGGTGGGCACCCGGTCTAGAGCGCCGACTCGTAGATGGCTCGCGCGTCCTCGATGGTGAGTGGCGTGAACGCCCCGAAGGTCTCTCCCTTGTTGAGGCGTAACGTCTCGAGCATCGGCTCGATGTCGTCTTCCGTTAGCCCGAACTCACGCAAGCGCTTGGGCATTCCGATGCTGGTGAAGAAGTTCTGGAGTTCTTTGATTGCGGACGTGACGGCGTCGTAAACCGCATCGCGATGCGACTCGTATCCCTCTTCCGGCTCTATGCCAAAGACATCGCGCGCGAAGGACAGGAATCGCTTTGTATCGTGGCGCCATACATGGCGCATCCATGCGGGCATGACAACGGCAAGTCCCGCACCGTGGGTCACCTCGGTATGGTGGGCCGAGAGTTCGTGCTCCAGTGCGTGGCTCTCCCACCCGCCAGCGCGGACGGTTGGCGAGAGGGACCTGCCGCAGCCCGCGAGGTCGTTGTGGGCGAGGGTGCCCGCCCACATAATGTTCGCGCGCGCATCGTAGTTGTTGGGATTGGCAAGGACCTTTGGTGCCTCGCTCATGAGCGTTCTGATGATGCTGCAAGCGATGCCGTCAGTGAGGGGAACGGCGCCGACGCCGCTAAAGTAACGCTCGCAGACGTGGGCGATCATGTCGGTGATACCTGCGGCCGTCTGATAGGCAGGCAGCGTGAAGGTGAGCTCTGGATCCATGATGGCGAGGCGCGGTCGGAATACGTCGCCGCTCACGCCGAGCTTGCGGTTCTCGGCATCATTGCTCACCACGCACGATCCCGATCCCTCGGAACCCGCTGCGGGGAGCGTGAGAACGACTGCCAACGGCAGGCATTCCTCAATGGGCTTCTTCTGTGCAAAGAAGTCCCACACGTCGCCGTCGTAGGGCACGCCGAACGATACCGCCTTAGCCGCGTCGATGGAGCTGCCGCCGCCGACGGCCAGTATTCCCGTCACCTCGTGCGTGCGGGCAAGCTCGATGGCCTCGCGTACAAACGTTACCTCGGGATTCGGACGGGCACCACCTGCCTCGACATACGTGATGCCAGCTTCGTCGAGGGATGCGAGCACCCGCCCCAGCGTGCCGGTGTGCTCGACC
>ODAI012957006.1_pt1 | contig 11721 bp, 8 predicted proteins | sample 1539321 | NCBI WGS metagenome assembly ODAI01 (sample SAMN02144231, study PRJEB22623) | gut metagenome | biome: sheep rumen | host: Ovis aries | place: New Zealand
TCACGCTCAGGGTGTTCGCGATGGTGGTCGTCTGGCTCTGTCTATCCGTAAGATCAACGTTACAGCTCCTTACAAGCAGATTCCTGAGAAGCTGGACATCGACGTTACCGAGCTGCAGCTGGGTAAGGCTATCAAGGTCGGCTCACTGAGCTTCGAGGGCCTGGAGATCGCTACTCCTAAGGAGGTTATCGTATGCTCTGTTAAGGCTACTCGTGCTTCTCGTTCTGCTGCTGCCGCTGCTGAGGCTGAGTGATTTAGCTGTTAGCTGTTAGCAGTTAGCTGTTGGCAAAAAAAACAAAAGCCAATAGCCAAAAGCAATAAAGAGATGGACAAGTACTTAATTGTTGGCTTGGGAAATCCTGGCGATGAATATGCCGGAACCCGCCACAACACTGGATTTATGGTATTGGACGCTTTTGCTAAGGGCTCCAATATCGTTTTTGAGGATAAGCGCTATGGCTTCGTGGCTGAGACGTCGCTGAAGGGCCGCAAGGTGCTGCTGCTGAAGCCCACCACGTTTATGAACCTGAGTGGCAATGCCGTGCGCTACTGGTTGAACAAGGAGAACATCGACCAGAGCCGGCTTCTAGTGGTCAGCGACGATGTGGCGCTGCCCGTGGGTGCCTTCCGGCTGAAGGCTAACGGATCGAATGGCGGCCACAACGGACTGGGTCATATTCAGCAGCTGATAGGGCAGCAGTATGCCCGGTTGCGCATGGGTATTGGCAACGACTATCCCATAGGGATGCAGATTGACCACGTGCTGGGCCGCTTCCCGGCGGAGGAGCTGGAACATCTGCAACCCAGTATCGACCTGGCTGTCGACATCATCAAAAGTTTCGTTCTGGCAGGCATTGATGTGACGATGAATCAGTATAATAAATTAGGAAAGAAACCGCTATGGCAGCAGCAAACGAAGCAAGAATAGACAAGTGGCTATGGGCGGCACGCATCTTCAAGACGCGCTCGATAGCTGCTGATGCCATCAAGAACGGACGCGTCACCATTCAGGGTGTGAACGTGAAACCTTCGCGCATGGTGAAGGTTGGCGAGGTGGTCAGCGTGCGTAAACCGCCGGTGACGTATTCGTTTAAGATACTGAAAACCATCGAGCAAAGGGTGGGGGCGAAGCTGCTGCCCGAAATCTATGAGAATGTGACGACTGCCGACCAGTATGAACTGTTGGAGATGAACCGTATCAGTGGCTTCGTCAACCGGCAGCGCGGCACGGGTCGTCCCACGAAGAAAGACCGTCGGGCACTGGACGAGTTTGTTGGACCGTCGCTCGAAGGCTATGGTGATTATGATTTCGATTTTGACGACGACGAAGACGATGTGGATTGATGTCTTATTGATTGTTGTCGGCGTGGCACTGGTGTTGCTGGGTGCCGACAAATTGACGGAGGGAGCCTCGGCACTGGCTCGCAGGATGAATGTGCCGGAGATTATTATCGGACTGACCATCGTGGCGGCCGGCACGTCGGCACCCGAACTGTTCGTCAGTCTGGTGTCGGCTTTGAACGATACGCCCGACATGGCAGTAGGTAACGTGGTGGGGTCGAACACAATGAATGCCATGCTTATTGTGGGTTCCGCAGCGATGGTGGCTCCTATGACTATCAGCCACTCGACGGTGAAAAAGGATATTCCTTTCTCCATAGCGGCATCGGTGTTGCTCATCGTGCTGACTTACAGCGGATATCTGAGCCGGTGGGGCGGACTGATTCTGCTGCTGGGCTTTGCGGCATTTATGGCCTATACGCTGAGGCAGGCCAAGACGGGAAGTAGCGAGGCCGTGAAGGAGACTTCGCCCGTATGGAAAAATATAGTCTGTCTGTTGGGCGGATTGGCCGGTCTGGTGGTGGGCAGTAACATGTTTGTTGGCTCTGCCTCAGCAGTGGCCTATGCGTTGGGCATCAGCGAGGGCGTGGTAGGATTGACCATCGTGGCAGGCGGCACCAGTCTGCCGGAGCTGGCTACCAGTGTGGTGGCTGCACGCAAGGGACAGTCGGCCATTGCCATCGGCAACGTGATAGGCTCGAACGTCTTTAATATCCTGTTGATTCTCGGACTGACCGCAACCATCAGTCCTCTGGAAATAGAAGGCATCACCACCATTGACATGGCAGTGATGCTCGTCTCGGTAGCCCTGGTGTGGCTGTTCTCACGGACACGCTATATGGTGGAGCGGTGGGAAGGTGCCGTACTCGTGGTAGGCTATATGGTTTATCTGTGGTGGTTACTTACTTCACTGTAACCACCACCTTCTTCAAATCTTGGTCAGCACTCGACGAACCCACCATGAGTTCGTACTTGCCGGGCACCACGCGCATGGTGTTGCTCTGGGCATCCCAACCTTCGAAACGATGGCGGGGGAAATCAATGTCGATAGTCTTGCTCTCGCCGGCCTTCAGTGTGACGCGCTGGTAGGCACGAAGCGTCTTCAGCGGGCCTTCGGTGTCGGCGATGTTGCGCATATACACCTGTACTACCTCAGTGCCGTCCATGTTACCCGTATTCTTCACCGTCACGCGTACCTTATTATTCTTATAGGTGGGCTTGCTGATGTCGAACGTGGTGTAGGAAAGTCCGTAGCCAAAGGGAAACAGCACGTCGCCCCGAAAATAGCGGTAGGTGCGGTTCTTCATCGTGTAGTCCAGGAAGTCGGGCAGGTCGTTGACGCTGCGATAAAAGGTCATGGGCAACTTGCCGCTGGGGTTCACCAGACCGGTCAGCACTTCGGCCAGAGCCTGGCCGCCACGTTCACCGCCATACCAGCCCTGAATGATGGCATTGCAACTCTCCAGTTCGGGCACCATAGCCATAGCACCGCCTGAGCAGTTGATAAAGACAACTTTCTTGCCGGCATCGTGGAGGGCCTTCAGCAGCTGGCGCTGTACGGTCGGCAGCTCGATGTCAGTACGGTCGCCACCCTTAAAACCCGGGTCGCTGACTTTCATCTCCTCGCCTTCTACACGCGGAGAAATGCCACCCACGAAGACGACCGTCTCGGCACTGCCTATCTGGGCCAGCAGCTGCTGGTGGGGGGGGGGGGTCTTCTTGCAGACATCAAACTGCATGGCAGCCATGCCGCCCTCCTGCACATAGTCTATCTGGATGCGGTAACTCTCGCCCCGCTTCACATTCAGTGTGGGAGCAGCCTCCTGAATGCGCTGGCGCACTTTCCAGATGTTGACCAGAGTGTCGCCATTGACGATGACGCGTACCTTGTCGTCAGCACCGACACGGAGTGTCAGCGTCTCGTCCTCGGTAGGGATGAAGGCACCGAAATAGCGGGCTGAGAAATGCTCGAGGTTGACACCCGGGGCAAACACGGTGTTGCCGCCATTGCTGAGGTTGATGGCTGTCTTCAGTTCTACGCTGGCCACGGGATTGCCCTTCATGTCGGTATTGTTCCAATAGTATGCCTGCATACCTTTGGCACCCGACGGAGCCAGCATCTTGTCGAAACGGCTCTCGTAGACCTCGTTGCGCGTCAGGCCGCAGCCCTGGATGTAGGGTATGTTGCCCAACTGCTGGCGCAGACCTTCCAAAACAGTAATGGTCTTGGTGGCAAAGCCGCTGTAGTTGCCCCATTGCATGATGCTGTCGTTGGCGTTGGGACCCATGACGACTACTTGGTTGTTTACAGATTTGTCAAGGGGTAGTACACCGTCGTTCTTCAACAGCACGATACCTTCTCGGGCCATCTGCAGGGCCAGCTGCTTATGTTCCTTGGAGGCGATGACGCTGCTGGGAATCCGGGTCCATTCCACCAGTTCGTCCTTGTCGAAGTCGCCCAACTCGAAGCGGGCTATGAGCAGTCGCTTTAGACTGACATCCATCTGCTTTTCAGAAATATCGCCACGCTTGACGGCAGCGGGAAGGCTCTTGTAGACGGAGCCACACTCTACGTCGGTACCGCTGAGAACGGCCTTGGAGGCTGCAGCCTCGTTGTCCTTCGATACGGCATGCCACTGGGGCAGGAAATCGCGGATGGCACCACAGTCGCTGGTGATGAGGCCCTGGAAGCCCCATTCTTCGCGCAGGATGTGCTGCTCATAGCGGGCATTGCCACAACAGGGGTCGCCGTCAATGCGCTGATAGGCGCACATCACCTCGGCCACGTTGCCCTCTTTGACCAAAGTCTTGAAGGCTGGCAGGTAGGTTTCCCACAGGTCGCGCTCGGGCAACTGCTGGATGTCGAAGACGTGGCGGTTCCACTCAGGACCGCTATGCACGGCAAAGTGCTTGGCACAGGCCAGCAACTTGGCATATTTGCTGGTGCCCAGTCGCTGACCGTTCATGGCCTGACCCTGCAGTCCGTTGACGACGGCCAGTCCCATGCGGCTGGTCAGATAGGGGTCTTCGCCGTAAGTCTCCTGGCCGCGTCCCCAGCGGGGGTCACGGAAGATGTTGATGTTTGGGGTCCAGAACGACAGCCCCTGATAGCGCTGTACGTTACCCGATTTCTTGGCCTCCTGATTCTTGGCACGGGCCTCGTCGCTGACGGCTGTAAACACTTGGTAGAGTAGGGCGTCGTCCCAGGAGGCAGCCATCTGGGTGGTGATGGGGAACACGGTGACGAAGCCGTTACGCCCGATGCCGTGCAGAGCCTCGTTCCACCACTGGAAGGCAGGAATGCCCAGCCGGGGAATGGCTGGCGATACGTCCATCATCAACTTGGTTTTCTCTTCGATGGTCAGTCTGCTCAGCAGGTCGTCAGCACGCTGTTCTGCCGTCAGGTTCGGATTTTGATAGGGAAGCATCTGCGCCATCAGTGACGCAGATGCTCCTATCGAGATTAGTAAAGTAGTTAGGATTTTCTTCATATCATTTGATGATTACTTTCTTGCCGTTCTGGATGTAGATGCCCTTGGTGGGCTGTGGTACCCGAGTGCCCTGGAGGGTGTAAGTCTTGGCACCGGCATTGTTGCTGCGGGAGATGACGTCGGCGATTCCTGTGGTAGTGGCCGCATACAGGGTAATCTTATAGCACGACTGTGCGTCTCCCCTTGGGGTGAAAGACAGTTTCCCGCTGACGGGCTGTGGCAGGGTGATGGTATGGGTAGCCCTGTTTTCGGCAGCATCGCGGGGTGGGTAGACATAGTCGGTTGAGGCATAGTTGGTGCCGGCCAATTCGCCTAAATAGCCCGTGGCACCATCGCCATTGCAATATCCGTAGATGGTCACTTTCTCTATGCTCATGCCGTCGGGCAGGGTGAGGGTGTACTTCTTGTTGCGCGAATACTTGATGGTTCCGTCGTTGCCGGTAGCGGGAGCTCCCGTCTGGTCCATCTTGAAACCGCCTACGAAGGTCCAGTCGCCATTGGAGGTCTGCTGGCTGATGTCGAAAGTGGTGGCCACGGGTTCGTCGCCGTTGTTGACGACCTTGCCCTGCTGTTCACCTTCGGCATACTGCTGTTCGGTGATGTCTGCTACCAGCGAGTTCATGTAGATTTCCAAATTGGTGTAACCGCCCAGACCTGTCAAGATGCCGTCGTTCTTATCGTTCTTGTTCAGGCCGTGGGCATCTTCCCACTCGTCAGGCATACCGTCGCCATCCGTATCCACAGGGGCTGCCTTGCTCTCCAGTACGGGCCATGCACTCCAGTCGCTGTCGGCATTGGAAGGCTTGTTGTCGTCCTGTGAATTGATGAAACCCTTGTTCAGACCGCTGCCGGTATGGCTGGCGGTGTTGTTGCGAGTGTCGCTGACCATCATGTCGTCGAAAGAGTCGCGATGCAGGGATGCACCGGCAAAGTCGAGCACCTTTTCATAGGCTTTCTGGGCGGTATGGGTTGTCGTCAGGATGAAGTCGATGGGTTCGTCAATCTTGATGCTGTCCCTGGTGGCAACCGTATAGGTGCCGTCGCATCCGCTGGCATCTATCTGGTTGTATATGCCGTAAGTCCAGTTGTTGTTTGTCACATCGCTGTATTTCGAGTTGACATTACCGGTCACATAATACTTTCCCCAAAGGTGCAAAGCGGGTGCATAAGCAGGGTAGGTGGCTATGTAGCTGTTGGTACGGATGCCGATGCCGGCAATGCGCTTGCCCTTGGTGTCGGTGGGTGATCCGGGACCTGGCTTGTAGTAGTTGTTCACGATGTTCACTTTCATGCCTTCGCCACCGTAACAGCCGTTGCTGCCGAAGTTGTAGATGACATTGTTGCGATAGTCCAGTCGCTCATCCAGCTGGGTGGTAGGTCGCGGTCCCAGTCGCGGAGTGCGTGAAGTGTGGTGGGCTATCAGGTTGTGGTGGAATGATGCACCGCTACCGCCCCAGTTGCCGCCATAGCCGTGGGCACCCTTGCTGTGGCCGGAGTTCACCAGGCTCTGGGCTACCAGACACCATTGGACGGTGGTATTCTTGTTGCCGAGAACCGACAGGCATTCGTCAATCGACCATGATACAGAGCAATGGTCTATCATCCAATCCTGCTGGTCGAAGCCGCCGAAACCGTCCCATCCGTCAGCACCATCCTTGGTGACATTCTTGTTTCCTAAGCGGAAACGCAGGTATCGTACGATGACGTTGTTGCCCTTGATGGCACAGGGATAGTCGGCAACGCAGATACCATCTCCAGGGGCTGTCTGTCCGGCAATGGTGGTATTGCTGCCAATGTTCAGTGCAGAATTCAGGTGAATGGTTCCTGACACATCGAATACGATGGTTTTGATGCCACTCTGCCCCAACGCCCAGCGCAGCGATCCTGCCCCTGAGTCGTTTAGGTTTGTAACGTGATATACATTGCCGCCGCGACCACCAGTCACGTAGCGTCCAAATCCTTCGGCACCCGGAAAGGCCGGCTGCTTTTCCGTCTGCGCCACCACAGCCGCACTGCTGATCAGCAGAAGAGCCACGCACGACAAGAGTCTTTTCAGTTGTTTCATATGTATGTTTTTGGGTTGTTACAATTTACATTTCTGTTATCCGTAAGACGGTATTTAGGTCCATTCCTAAGCTGACTGCGATGTCTTCGGCACTCATCCCTGCCTTATAGAGCATTTGTACGGATTTCCTAATCTGTGCCGTCTGCTCATTAATCTGTGCCGTCTGCTCATTAATCTGTGCCGTCTGCTCATTAATCTGTGCCGTCTGCTCATTAATCTGTGCCGCCTGCTCATTAATCTGTGCCGTCTGCTCATTAATCTGTGCCGTCTGCTCGGCAATCTTCCTGTCCTTGATCATGATGGTCGTGTCACGCTTTTCGATGACTGAGAAATACTCATCCTCCACATTCATGTCATGGCGCATCTTGGCATCGGCAGCTGCCGCCAGTAGCCGCTGGATGATTCTTTGCATCTCGTCATCGTTGGCGTATACGGTTTCGTCTATGCCCAGTATGTGCTTGTCATTTGGCAGTTGCAGTGTCTGGTCGAAGATACTGAGGACTTTGTCTAACCGGTTGTTAATCTGCCCGTGCAGGCGGGGTATCTGTACGATGATGCTGTCGTGTGTCAGACTGTCCACAAATGGGTTAGGCAATCCTTGTGTCACCAGATTGTCATTATAGTCGAAAGATTGACGGTGTACATACAATACCGGCTCTTCAATGTCTCCCACTTTATGCCCTAACAGATAGACGGTCATCATGGGTATTCCATAGTTGCCGTCGTTGTCCGGCAGCATGTTGTCCGGGTTGGCATACTGAGCACCTAAGTATTGCCGGAATCGGAGGGTCTCTGTCTCTACCCATGTCTTTTGCAACTCTATGAGGATAAGGTGTTGACTTCCGTCATCCTCTTGGATGGTGGCACCGAAGTCTATGCGAAACACTGACAAACCGTCGCGGGCAATATTCGTGTACTCGTGTGGTTTCATCTTGATTTTCACCACGTTCTTCTTCAGCAAGGCTGAGAGCAGTGTCCTTGCTATGCGTTCGTCTTCCATCAGATATTTGAAGACGATGTCGTAAATCGGGTTGGCTACTGTAATCATATTTGTCTGAAATGCGTTGTACTTTACTATTGCCATGCAAAGTTACGAACTTAAAATGTTATCTCCAAATAATTTACCCAAAAAAACAACGAGGGCAGACTGTTATAGTCTGCCCTCGTAGATTAAATATCACTTAGGGGATGATTACTTCTGAATCATCTTCTTGCCGTTCATGATAACTACGCCCTTGTAGCTCTCGTTAACCTTCTGGCCGGCGAGATTGTAGATGGCGCTGTTGGCCTTCTCTGCAGCCTTGACGGTGGTGATACCCGTGGTCTGCTTAGACTTACCGGCAGGAGTAATCTCGATAGAAGAAATCAGGATGTTACCAGTGCCAGAGTACTTCTGGAAGGTGAAGTACTTAGCCTCATCACTATAAGTGGTGGTAGAAATCTCGTTGCCTTCACCATCCTTTACCTTCTCGGTGGTAGACTTCACAGCAGCCAGACCGAACTCAAACTCGTATGCATTGGGATAGAGCTTTAGGTCGTTGGTGTGTTTGCCTTCAGCGTCTGTTAAACAGTAGTTGGTACCACTTACGTTGACAAAGCACTGGCGGTCAGGTGTACAGCCGTTGTCCTGCTTGTTCTCTGCAGCATCTTCGGCATCTAAATTCTTACAAGCATTCTTAGCGCAGATGACTTTGACATTTACAGAGTCGCCAGCAGCCACGAAGAAGGTGATGTTTGTATTGTTCATCTTGATGTAAGCCTCTTGGCCATCAATCTGATAGGCAGCATCCTTTACCACGCCGAACTCAAGGTTCTTCACGAAGAAGTCAGCCTTGTCGGCACTGATCACGCCAGTACCCTCTTTCACGATGAAGGGCTTGGGAGTGTCAGTAGAGTTCTCATCTTCAACGACTTCAGCTGCAGTGACAGCAATGGTCTTCTTCTCAGTGATAGGATTCAGCACATAGACATCCTTAGTGACAGACTTGGAGGTGAAAGTGCCGTAGGAACCATTTGCAATCTTGGTGAAAGCACTAACGGTGGCAGACTCTGTCAGAGTGGTTCCGTCGCCCTTCACCTCATCACCGCCATTCAGCGTATAGAAGTTCTCACCATTCTGCTCAGCGTAGGGAGAGGTGATGGTGAAAGTAGCACCGTCAGCAGCGATAGAAGGAGCATCGAACGAGAAGCTAACGTATGCCTCATTGTCGGCACCTTCACAGATGTTATCATCAGCCGGGATTCCATTTCCTTCAAAATCAAGGAATGCCTGGAACTTGACAGTCATACCTTCATTGTAGCACTTGATGGGTTCGGTGTACTTGGGGCTGGCGGCAGTGGGTGCAGTGCCGTCAGTGGTGTAGGTGACAACGGTAGGAGTAGAATCGTCTACACCTTCCTCAACTGCGTCGTTAGCCTTGCAAGTTACCTCGCGGAACCACAAGCCGCCCTCGAACTTCTGGTCGCCAATCTTAACGGTAGGAGTGCCGGGAGCCTCGTTGGCTTCAACAATGATGTAGCTCAAGAACTGGTCGCCTCCCTTACCTCCAATGTAGACTACGCCATCATCCTCGGCAGTCCACTCAATACGGGCAATCTTGTTGACAGTTTCAGAGATAGTTCCCTGATTGGCCATCGGATTGCTGGTCGGCTTGCTGTCTGTGCCAAACATCGGGTAACGCTCTGCTCCATTGTTATTATAGAAAATAATAATCTTGGATTTTGCAGTTACCTTCATGGCAATAACGTCCTGATCGTTCTTAAGGCGTAAGAAGTTCAGGTGAGCTCCAGGATATTCCTCACCATACTTTGCGGCAATTTCCTCAGTCACCAGTACGCCATCTGCCACAGAAAGGTCTACAGAACCTTTGTTAGTAGCAGTAGAACCACCGGTTACGTCCAGGAAGTGGTCGGCACCAAAAAGAGCGCCTTTGCCTGGGCGAGCTCCCAGTTCATCGCATACCAGCACATAGCTGTGCTTCAACTCTGAGAGGTTGTCAACACCAGCGGCATTGGCAGCTCCTGCAAAGCCCACGAGGGCACAAATTAGAGTAAAAATTTTCTTCATAATAGAAATAATTAGTTAATAAATAATAGTACAATGATATTCTCTTAGCTTGTTTGTTTACATATTGCGTGGCAAAGTTACGAATTTAATCGTAAATGGCAAGCAAAGTCTTTGTTAAATTAACGTAAAGGTTTGCGGAGGAATGGCAAATCATATAACCAAAGAGGAGGTCATGTACACACGACATGACCTCCTCTTGCTCAATCATCCTATCGTCAGGTTACTGTTTGACGAGATAGGTCTGTACCGGAGTGTCGCCATAGTGGGCCAGGGTGATGACATCCAGCAAACCGCTGACTGCTACACCGGTGAATATAGCCGACTTGGTGACAGTGTTTCCGTTCTTGGTTTCCTTGAGGATTTCTATTCTGCCCGTGTTTACAGAGTATGTGTACTCGTAGTAGGGCAACTTTTCCGTATTGGAGTCATCAACCCAAGTTCCGGCAGTGGCACCTTCGCTCATCTTGACAGCCACGGAGTCGGCAGACACAAAGTTCAGACTCTCCACGAAGCCTTGTACTTCTTGGCCTAAAGCATTGGTCTTGATGCCTGTTCCGCGCACCCATCTGGTATTAGCCAGCGATTCGGGATGGGCAATCTTCGTAGAATCGGTGTAGTTTTCAATCCACGACGGATTGTCGGTGCGTGCATCCTTATACTCGTTGGCATCGCTGCAGGCGGTGGTCAGGCTGATGCCTGCCACCACTGCCCATGCAGCGAATATCGTTTTTCTTAATGTCTTCATAATCTTCAGTTATCAATAGTTCAACTTTACTTGTTGCGCCAACGGGCAGCACCTGCATTGTTCTTGTAGATGTCGTTGTTGGTGTTCTTGAAATAGAGGTTGACGTTGTACTCAGTCTTGGCAGTGCCGTCCAGGGCGTCAGCACGGTGCATGTTATGGTCGTTAGACGTTGATGCCACGTGGGGCGGACAGGGCTGTTCCATCAGGTCGGTGGCTGAGATGTCAGCTACTTCCACGGTCAGCGAACCGTTCAGCGTGGCGTTACCATCCTTCACCAACTTCTGGAAACTGTTGCTGCTGGTATCCCAAGCATTGGCCGTGAAGATGCTGCCGTTGGTCAGGTCGTTGTTCGTCGACCAGTTGTTGTGGAAGTTCAGGGTCACATGGGAAGCAGAGCCGTCAGACAGGGTCTGAGTGTTGCGGATGTCGGCGCCCCACATCTGCAGTCCGCGCTGGTCGCCCGGTTTCTTGCAGAGCACGAAGAGGTTGTTTTCCACTGTATAGACAGAACCTTCGGGCAGGTTGCGCATCTTGAAGATGGCACCATTGGCACGGGTGTTGAAGTTGACGAGCGTATTGTTCGAGAAGGTAATCATCCATGGTCCGTTGTCGCGGGTGTAGTTGGTGTTCTCTTCGCTGAAGAATGCCGGGAACGGACTGTCGTAGAATGTGTTCTCTACCACCTTGAAGTCCTTGTAGAGGTTAGAGCCGGGCTGGTTGATACCGGCAATCCAGCAGTAGCCGCCGGCACCCTGGTTGTAGTAACCGCAGTCATAGAACAGGTTGTTCTTGATGAGCACGTGGTTCCATACCTTGTAGTTAGGACCCTGTTCACGGATGAATCCGCGCACCAGGCGCTTGAACGAGCAGTTCTCCGTCGCCAGTGAATCGAGCGTCACAGCCATACCGTTGGAGAACATGTTGAAGAAGTAGTTACCGGTTGCCGTGCCGAGTCCGGCCTGGTTGTCACCGTAGTTGTAGCACAGCGGGTTGTCGAAGTCGATGTCGTAGA
>ODAI010991344.1_pt1 | contig 11720 bp, 9 predicted proteins | sample 1539321 | NCBI WGS metagenome assembly ODAI01 (sample SAMN02144231, study PRJEB22623) | gut metagenome | biome: sheep rumen | host: Ovis aries | place: New Zealand
CCTCCGGCGCCCTTCCGGACAGGGCGCGCAGTTCATCGTCGCCACCCCCGCCCCCATCCTGATGGGCACGCCGGGCGCGCAGATCCTCTGCTTCGACGGCGGGGAGATTCGCCCCTGCGCCTACGAGGAGACGGAGAGCTACCGGATCACCAGCCTCTTTCTGCAGGACCGGGAGCGCCTGCTCCGCCGCCTGCTGGAGCCGTAAACACAAGGAGGACCGGCAGATCGTGCGCCTCGGCGGCGCATGACGGCAGCAAAAAGGCCGCGGGAGTTCCCGCAGCCAGTCTGTCTTAAAACTCGAACTCCTCGACGGAGCGCGCCCTGTGCCTGCCCAGGCCGGGCGCTTTTTTCTGTTCCTCCGGGGCGGTCTGCGCCAGCTGGCGCTCCTGCCGGCACTGGGCCATGAGCCGCAGCACCGGCCCCATGCGCTCCAGCTCGGCGGTCACGCACTCCGCCGCCGCGTGGCTCCAGAGCATCTCCCAGTCCGCGGTTTCCGGCACGGACTGCGCGCCGAAGTACTTCATCCGGTAGAGCGCCCGCAGGTCCTCCGGCACGTCCTCCGGCACCGCGAGCTTCCGGAAGGGCTCGCCGTAGAGCGTATAGCGCCGCCCCAGCTCCAGGGGGCGCAGCGCCTCCCGCACGGCCTCCGGCTCCCGGCGGATGCGCAGGCGCAGGGCGTCCATCAGGGGCTTGTCCGGCCCGTAGCTGCCGCAGCCCCAGCCCAGCCAGTCCGTTCCGAAGCCCCAGTACATGTGGAACCCCTCGCTGCGGCGCTCGCCGGGATAGCGCCACCCCAGCCAGACGTGATCCCGGAAGGGGGACTTGTCCCGCGTGAAGCGCGTGTCCCTGCGCAGGCGGGACATAACGCTGCCGGGCCGCGTGTCCAGCCCCGGATCCACGAGGCGCACCACCGGGGCGACCTCCTCGCAGAGTGCCCGCAGGGGCAGGCGCAGCGCCTTCTCGCAGCGCTCTTTGTTCGCCTCGTAGAAAGCGACGTTGTTGTTCGCGCGCAGTTCCCAGAGGAAGGTCAGCGCGTCCCTGGGGAAGCCGTCAAATCCAGCCATGTTCATTCTCCTGTCCGTCCCGTTTGCGCGTCATTATACCATACCGTTGACGGGCTGTGCTATACTATGGCGAAAAGGAAACTCAGTCAGAAAGGGAGGAGAGCCATGCGCCGGCCCGTCTTTCGTCTCACACCCTTCCGGATCATCGTGCTGGGCTTCGCCGCGCTGATCCTCGCGGGCACGCTGCTGCTGATGCTGCCCGTCTCCCGCCGCGCGCCCGGCAGCGCCGGCTTCGCGGACAGCCTGTTCACCGCCGTCTCCGCCGTGTGCGTCACCGGCCTCGTGGTGCAGGACACCGCCACCTTCTGGTCCTCCTTCGGGCAGGCGGTGATCCTGCTGCTCATCCAGGTGGGCGGCCTGGGCGTCGTCACCGCCGCCGTCTCCATCTCCTATCTCTCCGGGAAGAAGATCGGCCTCATGCAGCGCAGCACCATGCAGGAGTCCGTCGCCGCGCCGCAGGTGGGCGGCATCGTGCGGCTGACCCGCTTCATCGTCTGCGGCTCCCTGCTGATCGAGCTGATCGGCGCGGCGCTGCTCGCCCCTGTCTTCCTGCGAAGCGACGGACTCATACCGGGCCTCTGGCACGCGCTGTTCACCGCCATCTCCGCCTTCTGCAACGCGGGCTTCGACCTCATGGGCGCGCGGGGGACGTTCTCCTCCATGACGTCCTTCGAGCAGCCCCCCGCCGTCAACCTCGTGCTCATGGCCCTCATCACCGTGGGCGGCGCAGGCTTCCTCGTCTGGAACGACGTGCGCACCTACCGCCTGCGCTTCAAGAAGTACCGCCTGCAGAGCAAAGTGGCCCTCGTCACCAGCCTCTGCCTGGTCGTCTTCCCCGCCTGCTGGTTCTTCCTCACGGAGATGCAGTGGCTCCCTGCGGGGCGGCGCTTCCTGCCCGCGCTCTTCCAGTCCGTCTCGCTGCGCACGGCGGGCTTCAACACCGTGGATCTCTCCCGCATGAGCACGAGCGGCCAGGCCGTCATGATCTTCTGCATGCTCACGGGCGGCTCCCCCGGCTCCACCGCCGGCGGCATGAAGACCACCACCGTCGCCGTGCTGCTGCTGGCCGCCCGGTCGGTCTATCAGCGCAGCGAGGACGTGCGGTGTCTGGGCCGCCGCATCAGCGGCGACACGGTGCGCCAGGCCGTGGCCATCGTCGTCATGTACTTCGCGCTGTGCTTCGCGGGCGGCGTCGCCATCAGCCAGCTGGAAGGCCTGCCGCTCATGGCCTGCCTCTTCGAGACGGCCTCCGCCGTCGGCACCGTGGGCCTCACCCTGGGGTACACCAGCCGTCTGGGCCTCGTCTCCCGGGGCATCCTCGCGCTGCTCATGTTCTTCGGCCGCGTGGGCGGGCTGACGCTCATCTACGCCGCGCAGCCGCTGCCCTGCCCGGAATACAGCCAGCTTCCCTTAGAGAAGATCACCGTTGGTTAAAAGAGTCAATCTGCAAATGATAAAGAGTACCGTGAAATAAAAAAGGAGGTCTCCCCCCATGAAAACCGTGCTCCTGATCGGTCTCGGCCGCTTCGGCATGACCATCGCGGAAAAGCTGAACGAAATGCGCTGCGAGGTCATGGCCGTGGACCGGGACGAAACCCGCGTGAACCAGGTGCTCCCCCTGGTGACGGACGCCCAGATCGGCGACGCCACGCAGGAGAAATTCCTGCGCTCCCTGGGCGTCGGCCAGTACGACGTCTGCTTCGTCGCCATCGGGGAGGACTTCCAGAGCTCCCTGGAGATCACCTCCCTGCTCAAGGACCTGGGCGCCAAAAAGGTCGTCTCCCGCGCCTGCCGGGAGGTGCACGAGAAGTTCCTCCTGCGCAACGGCGCGGACGCCGTGGTCTTCCCGGAAAAGCAGGTGGCCGCCTGGGCCGCCGTGCGCCACACCGCGGACCACGTGCTGGACTTCATCGACCTCGAGGGCGACTACGGCATCTACGAGGTGCAGGTGCCGGCGGACTGGCTGGGCAGGAGCGTCGGCGAGCTGGACGTGCGCCGCAGCTGGGGCGTGAACATCATCGCCGTCCAGGAGCCGGGCAAGCCCAGCTTCCCCGCCGCCTACGACACCGTCTTCTCCCCGGGGCAGAGCATCCTCGTGCTGGGCAAGTGGAAGGACGTGCAGCGCTGCTTCGGCGCCTGATCCCCGGCGCTCACCCGCCGAAGGTCCCCAGCACGGCCGCCGCGCGCTCCTTCTCCTCCTCGATGTGCCGCTTCAGCTCCGGCACCGCCGCGCCGTCCCGCGCGAGGATCAGCTCGTAGATGTAGCGGTGCTTCCCGAAGAGCTCCATGAGGCTGCGCGTCCCCTCGCGGTCGTGCCCCGTGAAGTAGATGGTGGCGTACCAGAGCCGCGCGATGTTGTCCCAGGAGTTGAGCAGGAACATATTGTCCGCCGAGCGCACGAGGCTGCGGTGGAACAGCACGTCCAGGTCCTCCGGCTCCTCCACGGCGGACTGGGTGCGGTATTTCTTCTCGATCCTGCCCAGGACCTCCACGAGGCTGGGATAGACCGTGTCGCTGTTCTTCAGCAGGATGTCCAGCGCCATGCGCTCCAGGTGATAGCGCATGTCGAACAGGTCCCTCAGCTCCTTCTCCGTGAAGCGGCAGACCTCCCTGCGGCCGTTGGGCAGCGTCCGGATGAGCCCCTCGCCGGAGAGGATCTGCAGCGCGGAGCGCACGGAGCTGCGGCTGGCGTAAAACTGGGCCGCCAGCTCGTTCTCCGCCAGCTTGCTGCCCGCCGGGTACTTGCCCTGCATGATGTCGATGCGCAGCTGGCTCGCGATGATCTCCGGCGTGACCGCCAGGCCCTGCCGGGAGGAGAGGCTGCGGATCTGCCCCTTCTGCACGGAGACGTCGCCCCGCTTTTCCGTCATCTTCACAACCTGCTCCCGAAGCCAGCTGCCCGCCGGCGTCGGGATTTTCTTTTCCTCCGCGAGGCGCAGGTAATCGGCGCAGAAGGCGTCCGTCTCCAGCCGGTGGTTCTGCCAGTAGTCCTGCAGCATGCGGGGGCTGCTGTCCGCCGGCAGGCTGGCGAGATACTCCTCGCAGGAGGGCAGGCCCGCCTTCTCCACCTGGACGCCGCAGGCCAGGGCCACCGCCGCGATCTCCCGCTGCGCCTCCCGCATGACCTTCCGCGCCCGCTCGTTCTGGGCGATCTGCCCGCAGGGCAGCTGGAAGACCAGGCTCGTGAGCCCGCACACCGATTCCAGCATGAAGGACTTCCAGACCAGCGCGTCCATGTTCCTGCCGACGCTGCAGCGGACGCCGCAGCGCTCCCAGAAGGCGCGCAGGGCCTGCATGTCTTCTCCCCGGTCCGCCGCTCCGGGGCCGAACCAGAGGACGCCCTGCCGCTCCACGGTGACGAAGCGGCTGTTCCGCGAGACCTGCATGCCCGGCATCGCCGCGGGGACGACGCAGGCGCTTCCGTACAGGTCGGAGAGCAGGCGCGCGCGGCCCAGGCCGTAGGTCAGCGGCAGGATCAGCGTCTGCGGCCCCACCAGCGGGCGGATGAGACTCGCCGCCGTCCGGAAGTCGTAGGAGCGCACGGCGAGCAGGATGAGGTCCATGGGCACGCCGGGCATCGTCTCGATGCTCCGGTAGTTGACGCGCAGGGGGCTGCCGTCCACGATGATGGGCGCGCCCCAGTAGGCCTCGATCTCCCGCACGATGCCGTACAGGCGCACGTCCGGCAGGGCGGAAATCTGCTTCGCCAGCGCCGAACCCAGGGCACCCATGCCGAAAATCGCGACATTCTCTATTCGTTTCATAACGCTCTCCCTGTCTTGAATGGTTCTACTCTATCACAAAACAGGTCCGGATACAAACAGAAGCTCCAGCGGATTCCTCCGCTGAAGCCGTATGAACAAATCTTTTGTCAGGTCAGACCCACGCTGGAGACCATGCCCTGGATGCCCTTCTTGAGCAGGCCGAGCTCGCTGTCGCAGCTGAACATCGTCATGCCCTGCTCCGCCCACCGGCGCAGGTACGCCGGGTTGGAGGCCACGATGCCGCAGGGCTTGCCGTGGGCCTTCGCCGCGGCCAGCACATGGCTCACCGCCGCGTCCATCTCCGGGGTGTCGAACCGCCCGGTGCAGCCCAGGTCGCAGGCCAGGTCGTTGGGGCCGATGAACAGGCCGTCCAGGCCCTCCACCGCCGCGATCTCCTCCGCGTTTTCCACCGCGCGCCGGGTCTCGATCTGCGCAAAGGCCATGGTGTGGCCGTTGGCCTTCTCCATGTATTCCGTGAGCTTGCCCGGCGCGTAATCGCTGTGGGGACGCATGGTGGAGATGCCGCGCTGGCCCAGGGGCGCGTACTTCGAGAGGCGCACCAGCTCCTCCGCCTGCTCCCGCGTCTCCAGCATGGGCACCCAGACGCCCTCCGCGCCCGCGTCCAGATACTTCTGCACGTGCTCCCGCTGCAGGGAGGGCATGCGCACGATCATCGGGAAGCCGATGCCGCTGGCCACCGCCGCGATGGCCGCCACCTGGGAATAGTCGAAGTAGCCGTGCTCGCAGTCCACCACGACGAACTGCGCCCCCGCCGCCTTCATGAGGCGGATGAGGTTCGGATGGGCGATCTCCGAGAGAAACATGCCCAGGACGGTCCTGCCGGCGCGAATGTCGGCCTTCATGGTTGATTGCATGGGATTTCTTCCTCCTTGTCTTCCAGCAGAAAGCAACGCTTCGCGAGGCGGAACATGCCGCCGTAGACCTCGTCCTTCTGCGCGCTGATGACCTTCTGCGGGGCCATCGCCCGGATGATCTCCTGCTTCAGGAACTCGTTTTTGAGCACCGCGCCTCCGGAGAAGTAGAGCGTCCCCTCGAAGGGCCTGCCCTTACGGATGATCTCCGAGAAGTGCCGGTACATGCGCCCGTAGTCCTGCGCCGTCGCGGTCAGCACGTTTGCCAGCGTGAAGTTCGCGCGCGTGATATGCAGGATCTTGCCGTCGGCCAGCCGGTTGGGCACCTCGTAGAAGCTGCAGTCCACCTCCAGCCCGTCCGGGTCCGCCGCGAAGAGCCCGTCCTTCTCGATCCGGCTCCAGATCTCCTCCCGCTCCAGAGAGACGCCGAAGATCTTCTCGCCGATCTCGCGCACGTAGTCGATCTGCACGTCGAAATTGCGTCCGCCCGGCATCCGGGAGATCACGTAGCAGTAGTTGTCGTCGTAGTAGGGCCGGATCTCATAGTCCCCCGGCTCGTAGTCGTCCCGGATCATGATGAGCTGCCCGCTGGTGCCGATGTTCACGATCGTGTCCCCGGAGGCCGCCCCCGTGCCGTAGACGCTGGTCTGCACGTCGCCCAGGTCCGGATAGACGGGCAGCGTCCCGTTCGGCATGCGGCAGAGGCCGCAGCAGCGGATATCCGGGATGAGCTCCGGCAGCTTCAGGAAGTCCAGCCCCGCGCGGCGCAGGATGTCCATGTCCCAGGCCTTCTTCTGCAGGTTCACGAAGCCCATGGGCGCGGCGTTGGTGATGTGGCACACGTGGTTGCCCGTGAGCTTCTCGATCACGTAGGACCCCAGCGTATAGAGCCGGATGTCCCCCGTTTTGGAGAGCCGCTCCTCCCGGAAGAGGGTATACAGATTGCAGAGCGCCAGCGCCGGCTTCACGGGCACGCCCGTGCGGCGCATGACCTCCGGCGGCAGGAGCTCCTGCAGCTCCTGCATGTAGCTGATCCCCGTGGCGGGGTCGGTCTTGAGGCAGCGGGTGTCCTGCCAGGAGATGTAGGTGTCCCGTTTGCGCTCCGGATGATGCAGCACGCAGCCGTGCTGCTGGGTCGAAAAGAGGATGCCGGCGATCTCCACGCTGATCGCCATGCACTTCTCGATGATGTTCTGAATGACGGCGACGATCTCCCCCGCGTCCACCTCGAAGTAGCGCGGGTCCGCCGCGTCCAGCTTCTGGGGCGTATGGAACTTCTGCGTGAAGATCACCTTGTCGTAGGTGAGATCGTAGATGGCCGCCTTGATGAACGTGCTCCCGATGTCCACAGCGATGAAATTCATATCATCTTCCTCCCGCGGACCTCAGCCCATCAGCAGGTTCGGCAGCGCCGTGACCAGCCCCGGGAAGGCCCAGAGCACGACGACCTCCGCCATGAGCAGCACGATCCAGGGGATCAGCCGCCGGCTGACCCTCTCGATGGACAGATGCTGCAGGCTGCACGTGGTCATGAGCACCACGCCCACAGGCGGCGTGATGTTGCCGATCATGGCGATGATGATGATGCAGACGCCCGCGTGAATCGGGTCGAAGCCCGCGTTGTTCAGCAGCGGGAGCACCATCGGCACGAAGACCATGATGTTCACGTTCGGGTCGCTGAGGCAGCCCAGCACCAGGAAGAACAGCGTGACGCACAGCGCCGTGAGGAACTTGCTGTTCCCCGCGAAGCTGGAGAAGATCGCGAAGATCTTGTCCTGCAGGTTTTCCGCGGTCAGCACCCAGCTGAAGCACTTGGAGGCCGCGATGATCAGCATCACCGAGCCGCAGGACTTGAACACGTTCATGAGGCAGAGGACGAAGTCGCGCGGCTTCATCGTGTGGTAGATGATGAAGCCCAGCACCAGCGCATAGAGCACCGCCACCGCGGCGGCCTCCGTCGTGGTCACGACGCCCAAGTAGATGCCGCCCAGCAGGATGATCGGCGTGAGCAGGGGCAGCAGGCAGGAGAGGAAGGAATGCAGCAGGTGCGTGAGGTAGTAGCGCCAGCCCTTCCATTCCAGCTTCGGCCCGTTATGCCGCAGAGACCAGATCCAGACGTAGGCGATCATGGCCGCGCCCATGAGGAAGCCCGGCACGATGCCGCCGAAGAGCAGCTTGCCCACGGAGACGTTGGCCACCATGGCGTAGACCACGGCGGGGATGCTCGGCGGAATGATGGGGCCCACCGTCGAGGAGGCGATGGGGGGGCAGGCGCTGAACACCTCGTCGAATCCCTCGTCCACCATGGCCTGGTAGGCCAGGTTGCCGATGCCGCCCGCGTCCGCCACGGCGGAGCCGGACATGCCCGCGAAGATGACGGAGGTGACGATGTTCACGTGGCCCATGCCGCCGGGGATGTAGCCCACCAGGTCGCGGCAGAAGCCGAAGATCCGGTCGGAGACGGAGGTTCTGTTCATGACCTCCGCCGTGAGGATGAAGAGCGGAATCGCGATGAGCGCGAAGTTATTGAGGCTCGTGAACATGCGCGTGCCCATGATGGAGAGCTTGATGCCGCTCTGCAGCGCATAGACGAAGGAGGAGGTGATCATCGCGCCGGCGATGGGCATCCCCAGGAGGAACAGCAGCACGAAGCTGATGAGAAACACTGTGATCGGAGTCATGCCCGTTCCTCCTCTCCCGTCTTTCCGGTGAAGAACTCCACCGAATCCCGGATGATGTTGTAGCCGCAGTGATAGATCATGAGCCAGAAGCTGGCTGGCAGGATGTAGTACACGTACTTGAGCGGGACGCGCATCACGTTCGACTTCGGCAGCGTGTTGAGCAGCTTGGAAAGCGCCGGCATGTAGAGCGCGAACATGACGATCATGATCACGTTCATCACCACGGAGAGCCCGTAGCGCAGCCAGGCCGGAAAGCAGTTGATGATCGCCGTGATGTTCAGGTGCTTCTTCTGGCTCATGGCGTACGCCGAGGCGAGGAAGCCGAACCACACGAACAGGAAGCCGTTCAGCTCGTCCGACCAGTTGAGGCCGCTGCGGAAGAGATAGCGCAGAGCCGCGTTCACGATCATCACCACGAAGAGCACGCCCAAGCTCGCGCTGCCCAGCAGGATTTCCGCCTTTTCCAGCACCCCGTTGACGGCGCCCAGCAGACGGTAGATTTTTTTCATCGGTACTTCACCCCTGATTCATACGGTGTCCGCGGCTGTTCCGGCGCCCTGCGCCGGCAGAGCGCCGCAAGCCCCTGTGCATTTGCGGGACCTGTGAAACCACAGGCCCCGCCCCAATGTTGCTTTAAGGTTCTGCCGCTCAGGGATTGAGCTCCTGAATCTGGTTGTACCAGGTCTGCCATGCCGGATAATTCTCGACGACCTTGGCGGCGTTGGCGCGGAAGGGCGCGGTGTCGATGTCGTCGATGATGGTCATGCCGTTGGCTTCGCAGGTTGCGAACAGCGCGTCTTCATTCTGCACGGTGAGCTCGTCCACGCGGTCGCCCAGCCAGGTGAAGACCTCCTGGAAGATCGCCTGATCCTCGGCGGAGAGGGAATCCCACAGGTCGCGGTTGATGATGGTGGAGGAGCAGGCCAGCATGTGCTGGGTCTTCATCAGGTACTTCTGCACCTCGTAGAACTTCATGGTGACGATCTGGGTGACGGGGTTCTCCTCGCAGTCGGCAACGCCGGTCTGCAGGCTCATGTACACGTCCTCGATCGGGATGGAGGTGATGGCCACCTGGAAGACGTCCTTCAGCGTGGAGTACGGCGCGAAGTTGACGCAGCGCAGGGTCAGGCCGTCGAAGTCCTCCAGCTTGGTGATGGGCTTGTTGCCCGTCAGGTGACGGAAGCCGAAGTTGTACATGTTGAGCTGCTTGACGCCGCCCACGGCCTCGCTGATGGCCTCGCGCATCTCGGTGCACAGGTCGCTGGCCTTGAAGGCCGCCCAGTGCTCATAGCTCTGGAAGCAGTACGGCGCAAACAGGACGCCTGCGGCCTCCAGCCAGTCGGTGGCGCTGTCCAGCGCGGCGATGTCCAGGTCGCCCATCTGTACGGCGGTGATGCTGTCGTTGTAGTTGGCGTAGGTGCCCGCGGGATAGACCGTCAGGCCGTAGCGGCCTTCCGTCTTCTCCTGCAGCAGGTCCGCCGCCTCCTGGAAGGCCTGGTACACGGGATGGCCCTCGGCGAAGACGTGGGAGACCTTCAGCATCTTGGTGTCTGCCAGGGCAGAGGCGCAAAGCACGACCGCCAGGCAAAGCGTGAGAACCAGCACAAAGATCTTTTTCATTTTCTTTACCCTTTCTTCTTGTCGTTTTTGTGCAGGATGCTATTTTAACGTGATTGCTCACGATAAAATTGACAGCCAATCCTTCACTTGTTTGTCACTATTTTAGAATCTTCGGATCGCTTCGTCAACAAAGCCTTTATTTTGTCGACATTTTTATTTGCATAAATCCAGCCGTGGATTTTTGGTTGATTTCGTCTTTTCTCGGCTGCCGCCTTCCCGGGAACGGAAAAGGCCCCCTGCCCCGCAGGGCAGAGAGCCGTGTATGATGCCGTTTGACGATTATTCGTAGAGGTCGTCGTCCTCGTCCTCCGGATAGGCGTCGTCGATCAGGTCGTCTTCCGGTTCGCTCTTGCGCCAGCCGAACAGGCCGTGGCGCTTCTTCGCGGGCTTCTCTTCGGGTTCGTCCTCCGCCTGGCTGCGGAGCTCGTCCACCGCCCTGCGGTCCAGCCGCACGGTCTTGTCCTCCGTCGGCTCAGCCTTCGCTTCGGCGCGGACAGCCTGCACCTTCTTCGTCGCCTCCGCGGCCGGGGCTTCCTCCTCGTCCGTCACCCGGTTGAAGACCCGCGTGCGGGCATCGCTGGGCGTGCGGTCCTGGTCGTATTCCGGGCGGCGCTCCAGCGGTTCGACGCGCAGCGTCTTCCCCTGGGGCACTTCCTCCTCCGCCAGGCCCCGGCGCTTCCGGTGCTCCGGCGCGGTCTTCTGTTCCTCCGCGCGGGCGGCGGCTTCGCTCTCCGTCAGCTCCGTCGTGGTGACGATCTGCTCCATGCCGTCGGCGTTCTTCGCCTTCTTCGCGCCGGAGCCGCGCCTGCGCCGCCCGTAGGAGTCGCGCATGGTCGGGCTCACCGCCAGCGTGTCCACCGCGGCTGCCAGCCTCTTCTTCCGCTTCCCGCTGCGCACCGCGCGCAGCGCCGCGATCAGCACGATGAGGGCCACGAGGATGCCGCCCGCGACGGCCAGCACCATGGGATCCACGACGCTCTCGATCTTCTCGCGCAGCGTCGGTTCCGGCGTGGCCGTGGGCGCCGGGCTGGGCGTCGGCGGCACGGGGGTCGGCGTGGGGGCCCGCGTCGGCGCGGGGGTCGGGGCCACGTAGGTCATGGCGATCTCTTCGGAATAATAGGTCCGTTCGTTGCCCAGGGCGTCCTTGCCGCTGACGGCAAAGAGCACCTTGCCTGCCATGCTGAGGTTCGTCTCGATGACCACGGTCTTCTTCTCGCCGGAGGGCAGGGAGGGGATGGTCTCCACCACGGTGCCCGCCTCCGAAATGGTGAGGGTCGCCGCGTCCGTGTCGCCGGTGTTCTCGACCACGATGCCGAAGCGCACCGTCTCCGGCTCGCTGTGCATCACCGTCGTCTGCGCCTCCGCGTGCACCTTCAGCAGCAGCGCCGTGGAGACGTCCTGCATGGTGATGGGCAGCGCGCCGGAGACCACGGTGACGTCCTCGCCCGTGGCCATGGTGCCCGTGACGGTCAGGGTGATCGTCTCCTCGCCCGTGGGGACATAAGGCGCTTCCCCTTCATAGGTCGCGCCGGGGGCCAGGGAGGCCACCGTCAGCAGCTGCTTGCCGTCCGTGACGGAGACGCCGATGTTGCTGATGGCGGTTTCGCCCGTATTCTTGAGGGTGATCGCGAGGTCAACCGCCTCGCCGGGGTAGACGTTCGCGGCGTTCTTGCTGGAGAGCTCAGCCACCAGGCCATTCTGCGCCACGGTGATGGTGCG
>ODAI011690956.1_pt1 | contig 11720 bp, 12 predicted proteins | sample 1539321 | NCBI WGS metagenome assembly ODAI01 (sample SAMN02144231, study PRJEB22623) | gut metagenome | biome: sheep rumen | host: Ovis aries | place: New Zealand
AGCCAGTCGTCTTCATCAGTAAGAGTTAGAATATTTATCTTCTTAACCTTGTTATATATCTCAATAGCTGTAGAAATTTGATATTCATTCTTAATAGTGATACCACTGTTTATAGCCTCAATAACACTATTCTTAAACAATGTACTGTCATCAAAATAGTATGCACCAACTAAGGCCAGATTGATTTCTGGCATACTCTGAGGCTTATCAAGAAGTTTTACTAAATTATCATTATTATCCTTTACAGCAATACACCACCGTGAATAGTCGGGCATAATCTTACAAGCTATATATGACTTGTCAAACTTATAAATCTTATTGTTAGTGAAAATAGCATCACCAAGCATAATGAAAATTCCAGAATACTCTTCAATATTCATTTGATTTATCGTTTCATAGATAGCATGATTAAGTCCAAGAAGTTCTTTCTGTTCAATATAAGTGATGTTTAGCTTATCTTTATAGAACATATCAACGTAATCAATAATAGTTTCTTTCTTATAGCCAACAATAATTGCTACGTCATTCATACCCTCTTCAATAAGCTGATCTAGCAAATAAGAAATAAGAGGCTTACTTGCAATGGGTACCATAGATTTTGCACAATTATCTGTAAGAGACAACATTCTAGAACCTCTACCCGCTGCTGGAATAATTGTTAGTATCTTATCCATAGTCATATCCTTTCATTTAGTTGTTCTCTAAGTACTCCTTAATTTTTCTATTCAATTCATCTAAATCATTTTTATCATTTAATGACTCGTAAATCTTCATAAATTCTTTAGGTCTTAGAGCTTTATCATCAATATAGCAAGTACCCATTGTTTTACCAAATTTAATACCGTCATATTGAACATTATTATCATTTAGCCACTGCAAAGTAGTTAAACCAATGTTTTTGATTACTTTCGATTCATTATTATTTTGCGTCAACATATTGCGAGCAGATTCAATAATAACCTCTGCACCCTGATCATTAAGTGAATTTAGTACATTTATAATATCAGTGTAGGGTTTGACGTCAGCATACGTTTCAGCTGACGTCTTTTTTGAACACAGAGTCTTATCTAAATCTACTACTAAAACCATTTTATCTAATTCAGCCATTCTTTTTTGCCCTCTCTAGAACATTATCGTAAAAATACTTAAGATTATTTACTGAGCCATAGTTTCTCTTTACGAGGTCAAATATGTTCTTTCTACGCTCATTATAAAGCTCCTTATTCTCAATAAGCATCTTCATTTCATCAAGAGAAGCCTGAAGATTATTGACATCAGAATAAATAGCATTATTACCAAGCTCATAGAAAGACTTTCCAGTTTCTACGTCAAATGTATTCTTACCCCAGTCAATATCAAATACAGGTAGACATACACAAGACATTTCAATCTGAGTAAATTCCATTCTATTACCAAGATTATGAATCTTGTTTTTCTTAAGTCTATAGAATGAGCAACCAAATGTAGTCTTTGAAAGAATCTCTAAAGCTACATCTCTATTGATAGGCGGAAATACTCCAACTTTACTGTCATCAATAGGTGTATTAAAATACGTCTCCACATTATCTACAAAGCCAAGCTTAGCAGCATCACAAAGTGGATTATTGAAAATATCATAATAAGCTCCAATGCTTCTCTCAATACCAATCATACTGAATTTCATATCTGGAGCAAGATTCTTATAATCAAACAGTCTATGAGGATCCTTCATTGACGTCCATCTACCAAAATAAATCAAACCAGGATTTCTTTCAGTATTCAAAGAATTCTTATAAAGATTATTCATATCTTCATCATTCATAGCCATCTTAAATGAGAAATACTTACTCGTATCAAAGCCCTTAGCCTTAAGGTCCTGAGTAAAGTCCATAGTATCTGAGAAAGAAGATACAATATCACTAGCAAATACCCAATCCCAAGCATGCTTAATTCTAGATACATTTGCTCTAGTGATTTCATGCATCATTGCTACCTTAATACAAGGTAAAGACTTATAATATTCAAAGTCCTCTTCACTGAATTCCTTTTCATAAGAATTAAGTACAAAAATGTCATATTTAGAAAAATCAACTTCAGTAAACTTATCATAGAAAATCACGTCTTTATCTGTATGAGCCTTTTCTCTAATATAAATATTATCATAGGCATAGATATCACAAATGTCTCCTTGACTTCTAAGTTGCTTCTGGTGTTCAATAGCAAATCTACTTACACCACAACCATCAAAACCCTTCATCAATACAAAAGCTACTTTTAACATAAATCAAATTCCTTTCTTTAAACTATTATATAGTTCATTTTTAATAGACCCATGTCTGGGATCTATATGCTTATCTTTACAAAATCTAACCCAATTAAATCTTATGAAGCTAGATTCTGGCCAAGTAATATACGGTTCATCTGCATATAAGTCATGAAGACGCCCATATTGATACTTCTGTCTTTCTAAGTCAGTATCACAATTCAAATTCTTTTGAACCTCACTAACAGTATTAGGTACAACATAAGTACTAAAATACTTTATAGCAATAGGATATAATTCGTGTCTTAACGCTCTAATAAGTAAATCAATATCTTCATGACCAGTATTTTCAGAAGATACATAATTTAGATTGTACTTCTTTAAAAGTTTAAGATTAAGACACACTGCTCCAGCGGCACTAGCACCTACAGCATAAGAATGATTTTCTCCATACTTACTCATAAATATAAAATCAGTAAAATTTGGATGAGTTACCCAACAACCAAGATATTTATTGATTAAGTATTCGTGAGTTAGTTGCCACATTGCAAAAATGTTAGTCAAATCATTCATACTCTTATCAACGCTATATCTACTTAATGTTACTTCATCATTTCTTATAGCTAAAGCTTTAAAATATAAATCACAATCATCATCAAATACAAAAATGCTATTATAATCATGCTTAGTGAAATATTTTACAATAGTCATTCTAGTTTTACCAATGTTGTTGATTTCATCGTCTTTAAAAGCAAGAAAAGATACATTGGGTAGATTATAGTTTGCTTCATATAAATCTTTTTGAGATTCTCTAACTACAACAAAAATAGGCCAATTATGTAGTCTACCAGCTTTGACCATCTCTAAAAAATAATTATTCTCATATCTATTATAAGATGGAACTACAATTGGTATCTTATAGTCAATTTTATTTATAGCTAAGTTATAAAAATCGTATGTCCAATAATCTTTAACTAACTTATATTTACTCCAAGATTTTTTAGACAATAACAACACTCCTTTCTAACCGTAGTTAACAGATAATTTTTATCATAATTGAGAGCAATATCATAAAACTTATTTGTCCAATAACTACTGCTCATTTTATAGGTAGACATATTTACTCATTAATTCATAAAATAATCATATAATGGTTCAATTTTAGTTATTAAATCTTTCATATTAGTATAAGTAAAGAAAGAACTAATAGTATATGTTTTACTTCCTGTTTGCTTAGTATAACTAGTATCGGTAAAAGTTAGTGTAGATAATGAATTTATTTCTGATAGTTTTGCTAACATATTAGAATTAAATAGTGCTTCATAATCAGATCCAATACGAAGTTCAATATCGCTATCTTTAAGAATTATAGTAAAATAAATCTTATTTTTACTCTGTATATAATAATTTTTATTAAAGTTTGCTGTTTTAATTTTTATAGTTGACTTAGATCTATTAATTTCACTATTAAACTTTTTCCAAAATTCTAAATATTTAGAATCATTATTAGTCTTCACATTAGTAATATTTATTTCAGGATAAACCTGTTCTCCCATTTTAGAAAGTACACGTCTAGCTCTATCTTTATCTACTGCAAACATTTCGAAGTTAGATACTCTAGATTCTCTAAAAATGTCATGCATAATAGATTCAATTTCTTCTTGATTATCTACTTTGGCTACAAAGTACGTTTTAAGACCATTCATATTTTTATAGCCATTACTTTCAAGCTGATCTTGACAACGTCTAGTCCAATTATCAGATCTACCAATTTTGATTATACCATCTACAGCAGTAGTCATTATATATACATATCCCTTAGACATATGTTTCTCCTTTCTTTTGTAATTAAATAGCCGTTCAGAATATTTGCTCTAAGTCAGTTATAATCTGCTTAGCAATATGATACGGAGAATCTTTGCTCGTATTATATCTTAATATAGTGATTCCCTTATCTTTAAGTATTTTGATATACTTTTCAAATAGCTTTCTATCACTATCAGCATCAATAGGCTCTTCTTTAGTAAAAATACATCTAATAAGTCTATCTTCTTCATCAACATCAAGATATATGATTACTGGCTTATAAGTTAACTCATAGTCATAGTTTCTACCAAATTTTTCATCGTAGACCATATTAGATAGCATACCTCTAGCATGAACAACATATTTGAAATTAGCTAGTCTATTTATATAGTTCACTATAAGGTCTTTACCACATTTATCTATTCCCTCAATTTCAATTGTCAATAGTTTCATAGCAGCCCTCCTTTTTATTATATTATACCACATTTGAAAACTACTTGTAAAAAGATTTTTTCAACACAAATACGACATAAGGTAGTAGTTAACCTACTACCTATATGTCATCATTGATTTATATTGTATAGATAATTCCCTTATCAACTAGCATTTTAGTGAACTGTGATCTGTATCCCTTAAGAATCTCAAGTACGTCATCATCAACTCTATTCGGTACCTTATAATTAAATTCATTATCAACCCAGTTAATGAGTTCGTCTTTATTGTCAATGAGCTTTCTTATATCAAGTCTCTCTTCCATAGTTTCCATTGTACCATACGCAACATTCTTAGCAAAATTGATATCTCTATCATACATATGCATACTAAATGCGTAATGAGTATAAGAACCATATTCTACATTAAGACGATCTGCAATATATTTCTGTAGATAAATGAAAAATGCAATATCATTTCTAAGACCAAAATTAAAATCATTTGATCTCATAACACAAGTACTATGAAGCTTGCCATCTCTAATCTGATAATTTAGACAGATAGTACACATCTCATCTTTAGTTGTAGTAACCTTTTCATTTGGTACGTTAATATTCATAACAGCTCTTCTAGACTTAGGGTCTAATGTAAGCAATTCAATAATCTTCTCAATCTGATTAAATCCATGCTTTTCTTGTAGAATATAACCATAGGCAGAATTTGCTGTTTTACCGTCATCGCTAACTCTACTCCAGAAAGACGAAAACTTGTTTATAAAATCAAGATCATTTCTAGAAGACCAATACCAAAGAAGTTCTGCAGCAACATATGTAAGATTTGTACCGCCAGTTTTAAGAGTTATACACTCATTTCCAGTAATATCATCTATAGTAAACTCATAGTTGCAAAGTTCTCTAGTAGCTCCTCTAGGGTTTTTAGAATCTATAGGCTTTCCAAAATCTAGTAGATCATTTGCTAGCTTTTTATATGCAATGTTTGGAGTTACTTTATTAAATCGCTCATCAATCCACTTATCAAGCTCATCATAAGCTCCAGGAATTGCTATATCGATAGTAAAGAAATTCTTATAATTTGGATATTTTGACTTAAACTTCGAAGAATACTTAGTAAATAGCGTATTTTGATCGTCCATTTCTTCTAAATAATCATCTTCACCCCTCTCAAGAAGTCTTTCGTTTATAATATTCATATCAGAGGTAATAAAGATAATAAATATATCGTTATTATCGATGATTCTCTTTTCAATAATATCAAAATCTTTTTTACTAAGTTTTGCTTTTCTACCGTATATCTTTGGGTAGACTGCCTCCCCGCAGTGGAACCGGTCGAAAACAGTATTTTCTTGATAGTCTAAAAGATCAATATGATAGTGCAAATCATTTCTAGTCTTTGAGGTGGAGTGAATAATTCTCATTCCAAATTTCTTTCTTAACTTTTCTGCTAAAGTAGTTTTTCCAGCTGCGTCCAATCCTTCAAGAATAACATTCATACTAATATTTCCTTTCTGTTTAAAGTCAGACAAAATCTTATAGCATTTTCATACTACAAGATTTTGTTTTTCTATTAGGGGGTTTTGTATATGACAGGCTAGTATTGCCTATTATAGATAAATAGATCTTTATTTAGTAGCTAAGTATTTTTCATAAGCAGCATTAGCTTCTTTAAGTCCATTACTTGCTATAAAGTAATAGTAAGAATCTGCTCTAACTTTCACAAGTCCACGACCAACGAGATTGTTGTCATTATCATCTAATCTAACAGTTACTTCTATTAGATTATCCTTATCAATATCATTATCCTCAATGATAGTAAAATATCTCTTATTCTTTTCTGCAACCTTACCAGTCTCAAAATATCTCTCAAGTGCATTTTTAGCTCTTTCTTCAGTATCAAAGTATATAGCAAATATTTTGCTATCTTGCTTGATTACTGGATCGCTAGTCTTATACGACTTCTTTGTGAAACATAAATAATAGTCTTTTACTTGATTAGTTTTAATTACATACATTTTAATTTCTCCTTATTCGTTATAATTTCCGCCCATAAATTCGACAGTTTCACCATTTTTTATTGCTTTATTGATTTCATCATTGCAAATTTTGATTTCTTCTTCTGTCATAGTTAAATTGTACTTCTGACAAATTACTAGCCAAGAATAACAATAACTACCACGATTAACATCAGGTAACCATTCAGCAGGACCCTTATCAGACTTACTTCTATTAGCAGAGTACAAAACATCTACACCGACTGACTGATCATAAGCGTAAGCATTTTGCTGTTCAGGTGTCCAATCTTTTGCTCCTCTAGCATAGGCAGATGCAAGTGGGACAATATGATCGTAGTCCAGACTGCCGAAGTCCTTATCATCTTTTTTGTCGTCAGAATCTTTAATTACTTTTCCAGTATATGGACAAGTATAAGTAAAGTCTTTTTCATTAAAATAAGGACTTGTTTTCCAAGCATAGTCATTACGATTTACTTTCTTACCATCTAGCTTATAAGATTTTACTGGCTTTTCAAAAGAAGCTCTATCATAACTATCTATAGTAGGAAGTTCACTTACAGTGTGGATTGACGAAACTAGTTTTTTAATTTCGTCTTCACCTTCTAAACCATTATCTTGAACTATCTTATAAGATATTTTAGAATCTTTAAAATAAGTATCATTTAGCCACTTAATAAAGCTAGCAGTCTTATTTGTTGAAAGTTCTGCTGACTTTCCATCTATAGTAAATATAAATTTATTAGACCACTGTAAATCAATTTTAGAAGTAGCTTTAGTGTCAATAGTTAGTCGTGTATCTTTAGTTGTAGCTTTTTCAGTGGTCTTAGTAGTAGACTTTTCAGTGGTTTTAGTAGTAGTCTTAGCCTTTTCTGTAGTAGTATCTTTTGTAGCCTCAGGCGTAGTTACAAAATTACCATTCTCGTCAATAAATTCATTACTTGACACAGTAGTATTTTTTGTAGAATCATCGTCTTCTTCAGGAGGCATTGTAAGAATCATAGTCTGTCTTTGCTCATAACTAGTAGAAGTTACTTCAGGCAATTCTGGAACAAATTCTCCAATTGGTGCAAGTACTTTAGCTGGATCTTTTAGATGAACCTCACTACTAAATGACTGAAAATTATAGCCACCCAATCTAAGTAACCACCAACATACTCCAATCAAACAGACAAAACTAATAATGCGTCGTAGCATAATAAACACACCTCCCTATTATTTGCTTAGTACACAATTCTAATGTAGTTTAAACCAGAATCTACGCCAGAAAAATATATCTTTTTAGTAAAATCATCTTTACGAACTGTCTCTTCATCTAACGAATCTTTAGATACAATTTCTCCATTATCATTAATTAAATACGTTAGTGTAAACTTAGTTGGATTTATATTTTCTTCATCATCAGAATCCATTTCAGCAGGTTTACCAAAAAAGTCTATTATATCCTTAAATGAACTACCAAAATGTATATTGCCTAAAAGAGCAATTGACATCATTTTACTGTCGTTAGTTACATAACCACTATAAAGTTTGATTTCACTACACTTCATTTTATCTACAGTAGTAGCTTCATCAGATGTAAACACAAAAGAAGCACTACTTAGAGTGTCATTAGTATAATCTATTGAGATTCTAGATGCCTTTGTTTCAGGTGAATACTCACTACTTAAATTATCACCAAACGTTTCAACTAGCTTATCATATGTAACTGGAAGTTTTACTATTTTCCCATCTACAGAAATTTCAGATAAACTAGTTATCTTACCAGCATTTTTATCATCTTCAGTATGATACTCTATAGGAACACGTGGCTCAACTTCTTGTTCGCTACTATCGTCTCCCTCAACTTTTAGACCATATTCAGCAACATCAAAATCTTCACCATATATTTCTTTCAATTGTTCATAGGCTTCTTTAGTAATAGTTTTATGCTCAGGTATATCTTCAGGATTTTCAAAATCATCTGGGTTCAATACCTCTCTTTCAGCTACTGAGTTTACAGCGTAGTTATGCTGTTCCTCAGTAGTAGAAGAAGATTCATCAGAATTACTACAAGAAGCTAACATCATAGCTGTAGCGACGCATAGCAAAATATATCTTTTCAATTTTTAAGCTCCCTTCTGTATTGCAGATGTTCTAATCTTATCTTTAAGCGCTTCAATGAAAGTATTATTTTCATTTTTTTCATTGTTCAGATCAAATGTATTGTCAACATCGTCTACTACTAAATCAATATTAGCAGACTTATCACTAATCATTTCAATAAACAAGCTATCTAAAGTAGAATTTACACAATATACGTAGTATATAATACAACTCTCATCTTGACCCACTCTACAAATTCTATCTTCTACCTGAATCATATCAGCAGGTAACCAAGCATAATCTACTATAATCATAGTATGAGCAGCTGTTAATGTAATACCAACACCACCAGCCTGCATATTCAAAATACATACTGGAACTTTCTTATCTTGAAAGTCATTTATTGATTTCTGTTTATTATCATCAGACATTCCGCCTCTAATTTCACAGCAGTTATCTTTAAAATGTGCTTTTAGAGAATCAGCAGAATCAATAAAGTTAGTCACTATAACTACGCTTTCACCAGCACTTATTAAAGACTCTGCTAAATCAATAGCAGTATCTAATTTATATTGACTAAGCATTTTTCTACCAGTCATTGCAAGACCCATATAAGTGTCATCTTCATTAGGCTTAAATAGTCTTTTCTCTATACTAAGGTATTCCTTCTTAAATTTAGGATTTACTGGTATAAACTGTCTCTGTTTCTTAAGATTAGGCAGTACGTCACACTTACGTCTTCTAACCATAATATTGCTTAATAAACCATGTAACTGCTGAGAATTAGAATTTCCAGAATAATCTACACCAAAATAGTTTTGTTTTGGATCACAGAACTTATCTGCAAAATTCTTAAATGCCCATCTACTGTTAAAATCAAAAGCTTCACATTTAAGCATTCTCAAAATATTATACAGGTCTTTATTATGAGAAGGCATAGGAGTACCGCTTAACAGATAACAGTACTCAGCATTTTCTGCTAAATCAATTACTGCAGAGGCCCTCTTTGAAGAAGGCTTACCCCAGTTATTAACAGCTTTGCAAGCATGACATTCGTCTACAAATATACAGTTAAAGTATTTCTTTGCCTCATCTAAAAACTTTACTACTGAAGCATAGCCAACTATTGTCCAGTCTTTTCCAAAATGAGGCTCTTGATTACTCATTTGAATTTGTACATCTGCATCTGGAGTTACGTTTTTTATTTCTCGATACCAGTTAAGTCTAAGAGATTCTGGGCAGACAATTAGCTTAGGTTCATTTATAGAACTTCCAACTAGAATTGAAATGAAAGTTTTCCCGCAGCCCATGTCATGCCCAAGGAGTAACCTTTTCTTTTTAATTATCTTTTCCGCATCTTCTAACTGATACGGATATGGAGTAAATGGTAAAGATAGTGTAGATAAATCTACTAACTTGTTTGTAGACTTATTTTTATAGAACAAACCACTTTCAATATCATCTATATCATAAGTTATCATAAACTTATCTAGCATTTTTATAAAGTTATTAAGCTGATCTCTAGATATAGAAATTACTAACTTATCTTCATATGTTTTGGAATCTACATATTTAAGACAGTTTTTAGCTTTGTGGTCCCATAAATCAGAAACTAGAACTTTATCATTTACATTGATTTCATACTCATATAAACCATATTTATTTACGTTACCAGTATTTGTGCAAACAATATCAGTAGAAACCTTTTTGTAGTCAGTCTCAGAATGCTCAAAGCCGTCTATTTGACCATTATTAGTAGCCAGAAAATATTTCATACGTAAATCCCTAGCTTCTGCTTTTTCTTCAATAGGATAGTTACATAGACAGCAAGCTATTAGATATAGGTCGTAGTCATTTGGATGATCTAAAGTACTGATTTTAAGCATTGTTCTATTGTCTGCTATTTTATAAGCTTTATTCTTTAGCATCTCTTCATTTTTCTTAATTAAATCTAGCATTTTATAATTATCCTTTCAAGTTATTATACCTAATTATATTATATCACATTTTCCTATAATAATAAATAGTTATTCACTAATAATTCCGTTATAAAACGCACCGTCATTAATTTGAGCATATCCATTAACAATAGCTGTACCTCTTATTTGAGCACTACTATAAATGGTGGGATTTCCATATACTCTAGCACTACCACAAATAATAGAGTTACCATAAACATTAGCATGCCCAAATACAGTAGCATCGTCAGCTACAGTAGAGTTGCCGTATATTTCAGCATATTCAAATATCTTAGCATTATCTAAGATTCTAGCTGCTCCAAATACTTTAGCATTATCTCCTACTGTAGAATTGCCGCTTGCAGAAGCTCTTCCAAATAAAATGGCTTCACCACTAACGATAGCATTATTTGCTACAATAGCACCCTCACAAACAATTGCGTCGTCATCTATCCAACAATTGCCCTCTTGAGATAAATTGTGAGGAAATTCTATATAGCCGCCAATCTTATTATCAGAAAGTCTTCGTATTCTATATAGTACATGACTATTGTATGTTATAGACTGATCCGTAATTACATATTTCAACTCAAATCACATCCTTATGCAGGTATAGGTGTTCCAATACCTAAAGATAGATTATTTTTCAACTCAATAGTTGCCTCTCTATATATAGAATAAAACTCATCTTCTGAAATAGTATTCTTATCAAAATAAAAGCCATCGTATACATTAGCACTGTGTATGCCTCTCTTTAAAAGCTTTTCTCTTATAAGAATATGAAGATTAGATTCATGAATAAATATATCAGCACCTAAAGATTTAGAAATGTTTAACGTCTTAAATAAAGCATTTTTAATGGTCTCTAATAAAGACTTTATACTCTTGTGAGTAAGTTCTACAAATGATTTATACAAAGAATAAAATTCGTATTTTACTTTAGATAATATATTCTTATCTTTATACTTCATATGATTTTGTATATGCTCCCATTGAGAAGCTTTATAGCTTATAGTAGAACATTTCATATATATCGGCATTATAATAGACTTAAAGGCATTTCTTAAATGAGTACTGTTAAAATCTATTCCAAAATTACAATTATTCCAAATTAACTCGTATATATCTACATCATCACTTAATGGCTTGTCGTGATATAAATTATAAGTCA
>ODAI010381656.1_pt1 | contig 11719 bp, 10 predicted proteins | sample 1539321 | NCBI WGS metagenome assembly ODAI01 (sample SAMN02144231, study PRJEB22623) | gut metagenome | biome: sheep rumen | host: Ovis aries | place: New Zealand
AGGAAGGACTTCTTCTTGACCTTGTTCAGGTACTCCCGCTGGATGATGATGCCTAATTTCTTGAAATCCATACTATTTGCCCTCCCCTTCCGTTACGAGTTTGATAAAGATGTCGTTCATGCGCGGAACGAGTTCGCGGTAGGCGTTGATCCGGATGCCGCCCTCGATGAGTTCCGTCAGCCGGGCCGGCGCCTTGTCGCGGGAAAGGACTTCCTGCTTGCGCACATAGTCCTCCGTGTACTCGATTTCCACGTTGTCCTCGCCGAAACGGTGCCGGATGTCGTCCGTCCCGCCGGTGATGACGAGTTTCGCTTTGTTGATCAGTGCGATTTCATCGCAGAGCTCCTCCACGGACTCCATGTTGTGCGTGGACAGGATGATCGTGGCACCCTCCTCCTTGAGCCGGAGGATCTCCTTGCGGATCAGGTCGGCATTGACCGGGTCGAAGCCGGAGAACGGCTCGTCCAGGATCATCAGGGACGGCTTGTGGACGACGGTGGTGATGAACTGGACCTTCTGGGCCATGCCCTTGGAAAGCTCCTCCACCTTCTTGTTCCACCAGTCCTGGATCCCGAAGCGGACGAACCACTGCTTGAGTTCATAGGCCGCCTCGCGGGCGGACATGCCGCGGAGCTGAGCCAGATACATCGCCTGGTCCCCTACCTTCATCTTGCGGTACAGGCCACGCTCTTCCGGAAGATAGCCGATATGGGCCACGTCCTCGTCCGTGATGGGTTTGCCGTGGAAGAGGACCTCGCCGGCGGTAGCGATCGTAATGCGGTTGATGATTCGGATCAGGGTGGATTTCCCCGCTCCGTTCGGCCCCAGCAGACCGAAGATCTTCCCTTCGGGAATGGAGAGGGACACGTTGTCGAGCGCCACCTTCTCCCCGAAGTGTTTGGTCACATGTTGGACATCGATAATGGACATACGTCGATATTTGCTAAATATTTAAGATTTTCGTCACCAGTTCCACCAGCAGTTCCCCGGGCGTGGCTTCTCCCACGTCTCCTCCCTTGCCCTTGTAGTCATAGTCGGACAGGAGGGAGATGACCCGCATCGCTTTGGGAAGCGGGAAATTCCGGACGGCGGAATCGTATTCCTTATAAAAGTAGGGGTTCACGCCCTGGAGGACCTTGGCCTTCGCCTCCCGGTCTCCCCCGCGGCCGCTCTGGATCAGGGCGTCGTACTTGAGGACGCGGTTGAAGAACAGGAAAAGGGCGCTCACGGCCATGGGCATGGCGAACTTGGCGTCCTGCCCGATCCGGCCGGCAAGCCGGACCGCCTTCCCCGGATCCCGGTAGGCCAGGGCCTTGGTGAGCTCGAAGACGCTGAACTGCCGGCTCACGCCTACATTCCGTTCGATGTCCTCCGGAGTAATGTCCTTCACCCCTTCCGGGAGATTCTTCAGGAGCTTGTCCGTCTCCACGGCAATCTTGCCGAGGTCCGTGCCGGCCGCCTCCACCAGGAGCTGCGTCGCTTCCGGATGGATGTTCAGTCCCCTTTCACCATAGTAATCGGCCACCCACTGGGTCGCCTCGTAATCCCTGAGCGGCAGGGACTCCACGATGACACCCTGTTTCAGGACCGTCTTATAGAGCGCCTTCCGCTTGTCGGCCGAGGCGCCGTGCATCAGGATGACCAGCACGGTGGAATCCAGCGGCTTCTGACAATACAGGGCCAGTTCCTCCAGCGATTTCATCTGCTGGGCTTCCTTCACCACCACCAGCTGCCGGTCCGCCATCATCGGGAAGCGCCGGGCGGCGGTAATCACCATATCGGCATCCACGTCGGCCCCGTAGCAGATGGTCTCGTTGAAGTCCTTCTCCCACTCCTGCAGGCAGTTGTCGATGATGGCATCGCACACGAGGTCCGGATAGTACGGCTCCTCCCCCATCAGAAGATACACCGGTTTGAAGGAGCCGGCCTTCGCCTCCTCGATGAGATTCCGGACCTGCCGGTCCGTTTCACGATATGACTTGGAAGCTGCCATTACTTGAGCGTAAATTCCACCGTTCCCTTGACATCCTTCGCCGAAGCGGCGATGAGCGCCCGGAAACTGCCTTTTTCCGCCACCCAGACATGCTGCCGCGCATCGAAGAAGCTGAGCGCGTCCTTGTCGATGGTGAAAGTCACGACGGCTGTTTCACCGGGCTGGAGCGTCACCTTGGCAAAACCCTTGAGCTCCTTCATCGGACGGGGAACGGAGGCCTCCACATCGGAGATGTACAGTTGAACGACCTCGGACCCGGTCACCCGGCCCGTGTTCGTCACCGGGACGGTCACCTCGACGCTGCCGTCTTCCGTCGTGATATGCCTGTCGATATGCGGATCGCCATATTCGAAGGTCGTATAGGAAAGCCCGTGACCGAACGGGAAAAGCACGCCGCCATGGATATCATACCAGCGGTATCCCACATAGATTCCCTCCGTGTATTCCATATCCAATATCGGCATGCCGTCGATCGTGGAATCCCTGGGAACGCCTGGATACTGGGCCTCCGTCTGGACGGGATTGTCGGCATAGGAGATGGGGATGGTGAAAGGCAGACGGCCGGAGGGATTCACGTCGCCGGAGAGGACATCGGCCAGGGAGTGGCCGGCCTGGGTGCCCAGGTACCAGTCCTGGAGAATGGCGGGGACCTGCTCGACCCACGGCATCGCGACAGCATTGCCGGAGATGTTGACGACAATCAGCCGCTTCGTCACCGCAGCGAGGGCCTCGATCACGTCGTCCTGGCCGTACGGGAGGCCGTACTGGATGCGGTCCAGCCCTTCCGAATCCTGATGGTCGGACTTGTTCAGACCGCCGATAAAAATCACGTAATCAGCACCTTCCGCTGCCTTAACCGCATCTGCGACAAGCTTTTCCGCACTGCGGGACTCCCGCAGGTCCTGACCGGTGGTAACACCGTTGTACTCACCGCCGGTATCCCCCACATAGCCGCGCTCCCAGACGACCTCGGCCTCGGGCCAACGGGCCTTGATGCCGTCCAGCGGAGAAACTTCCAGTTTCGCTTTCAGCGAAGAGGAGCCGCCGCCCACGGTCATCATCTTGACGGCATTCTCGCCTACGACCAGGATTTTGCCGGGATTCCCGACTATCGGCAGGAGTCCCCCCTCGTTCTTGAGCAGGACGATGGACTCGGCGCCGATTTTGCGGGCCGCCGCATAGTGTTCCGGCGATGCCTGGCTACCGAAGGGACGGTTGCGGTCCATGCCGGTCCGGAAAATCAGGCGCAGGATCCGCTTCACGCGGGCATCCAGTTCTTCGGTACCGATTTCACCCTTCCGGATGGCTTCCTTATAAGGATCGGCCAGATAGTAACTGTCGTAGGCATTGGTCTTTCCCATGGTAAGGCCATCGGTCCAGGAACCGTATTCCAGGTCCACGCCATGCTTGGCGGTCTGGAGGGTGTTGTGCACGCCGCCCCAGTCGCTGATCACCACGCCGTCAAAGCCCCATTCCCCGCGGAGGATCTTGTCCAGCAGGACCTCGTTGGAGCACAGGTACTGGTTGTTATAGAGGTTGTAAGCGGCCATCACGGACCAGGCATGGCCCTTCTGGACCGCCGCCTTGAAGGCCGGCAGATAGATCTCATACAGGGTACGGTCGTCCACGATGGTGTTCGCGACATGGCGGTTCGCCTCGCTGTTGTTCAGGGCGAAATGTTTCACGCACACGGCAACGCCGTTGGACTGCACTCCTTCCACGTAAGGGACGACCATCTCCCCGGCAAGATACGGGTCCTCGCCCATATACTCGAAATTGCGTCCGTTCAGCGGGAAACGGTAGATGTTCACGCCGGGGCCCAGCAGGACGGTCTTGTTCCGGTAGCGGGCCTCCTCGCCGATGCTCTTGCCATACAGGCGGGAGAGGTCGCGGGCCCAGGTGGCAGCGAGGCCGCTCAGGGCCGGAAACGCTGTGATGGAGTCATTGGTCCACCCGGCCTGGTCCCACTCGTCCCAGAGGACCTCGGCCCGGATTCCGTGAGGACCGTCGGTACACCACACTTCGGGGATGCCCAGGCGCGGGACACCCGGGGAACTGAACTTGGATTGGGCGTGGACCATCGCGATCTTCTCGTCCAGCGTCATGCGGGAGAAAGCATCGTCCACCCGCGCCTCCAGCGGCTGGGCATCGTCCAGATACACGGGGATGTCCGAGGTCTTTTGGGGAGGCTGCCCGCATGCGACGGCGGCGAGGGCGAGGCCTATGAGGAGAAAGGATCTGCAATTCATTACGTTCAACATTGTTTATAACTTACAAATATACGAAAAAAGGTGTATTTTTGCATAGACGAAGCCATGATCGACGCTTACATCACCCATATCCGCGACATCCGGCGGTTCTCCCCCCGGACCCAGGCCATCTACCGGGATGTCCTGGAGGATTTCGCGCGTTTCAGCGAGGGGAAGGTGGTGGAGTCGCTGGTGCCCACGATGCTGCGTCGCTACGAAGCGGACCTGATGGAACGGGGGATGAAACCGAGGACGGTCCATCAGCACATGTCGGTCCTGTCCGGATTCTGCCGGTTCCTGATGCAGAAAGGCGTCCTGCAATCCAACCCGGCCCGTAACGTCAAGCGTCCCAAGATGGAAAAACGGCTGCCGGAGTACTACCAGGTCCGGTCGATGGACGCCTATCTCGACGCCACCGAACACTGGGCGGGGGAAGATGAACTGGAAATCCTCCGCAGCTATGGCCCGCTTCCCCCGGACAAATCGGCCGTCGAGATCTACCGTCACCGGCTTCATCGGCTTATTATCAGCCTGTTATACTGTACGGGAATCCGGCGGGCGGAACTTATCGGCCTTCGACGCGAGTCTTTCGACGAGGGGCGGCAGGTGCTCCGCGTTGTCGGAAAAGGAGACAAAATGAGAGAAATTCCGCTCATCCCATCGCTTTGTCACGAAATTTGCTTATATTTACAAGCAGTCGAATCGATGAGAGGAGGCGCAAGCCCTGCGGACGGGCCGCTCCTCGTGACGGAAAAGGGCCGCGCCCTGTACCCCGTCTATGTGGACCGGACCATCAAGGAGGAACTCGACGGATACGGCATCACCGGGAGGAAATCCCCCCATGTGCTCAGGCATTCGGTCGCTACGGCCCTGCTGGACGACGGCGCCGACCTGAATTCCATCAAGGAGATGCTCGGACACGCGAACCTGGCCGCCACGCAGGTGTACACGCACAACTCCGTCGACCGGCTGAAAAAAGTGTATAACCTGGCCCACCCAAGGGCAAAAAACGGAGGCTCAAATGATTAATGTGAAGTCCCTGAAGTTCGATGCAGGCAAGGAACTGCTCGACTACGTGGAGAAGAAGGTCGGAAAGCTCGAGAAATTCTTCGGCAATCTCGGCGACATCGACGTCACCCTTTCCCTCTCTCCCGACCCCGAAAACAAGAACGTCCGGCTCCAGACCCGTTTCCCGGGCGATGACCTCGTCATCGAGCGCAACGCCAAGACCTTCGAGGAAGCCGTCACCGAGGCGGTGGATGCGATGAAGGAAAAGATCGTCCGTGCCAAGGAGAAACGTTTCGAGAAATAAACTTCGCAAGTTTCTGAGGCGGCCTTTCGGGGCCGCCTTTTTTATTTCCGCCAAATTTTCGTAATTTTGGATGATGACTGTTTCCCTGGACATGTACATGACGGCAGGAGCGGGCATGCTGGCCCTGTTCCTGGGGATCCTTTTCACCCGAGCGATCCCCCTCCTGAAACGGTTCTGCATCCCGGCCCCGGTATCCGGCGGCCTGGTCGTATCGCTGCTTACGCTGGCGCTGCACGGCCTTTTCGGGCTGGACTTCCAGTTCGACGGGACCATCAAGGACATCGCCATGATGCTGTTTTTCACCTCGGTGGGCTTCCAGTCGGACCTCCGCGCGATCAAGGAGGGTGGACGGCCGCTGCTCATCATGGTCCTGCTTGTCGCCGTCCTCATCGTCCTGCAGAACGGCCTGGCCGTCGGCATCGCGAAGGGAATGGGGCTGGATCCGCTCCTGGGGATGGCCGCGGGGTCGATTCCGATGTGCGGCGGGCACGGGACGGCCGGCGGATTCTCACCGGTCCTGGAGCAGATGGGCCTGCAGGGAGCCTCCTCCATTACGATGGCGGCCGCCACCTTCGGTCTCGTGGCCGGTTCCCTCATCGGCGGCCCGCTGGGCGAATGGCTCATCCGGAAGCGTCGGCTGGCAACCGTTTCCGGGGAAAGGGATGTCATCAAGGGCATCGAAGGGAATGAAGCGGCGGAGGAAAAACGCATCGAACACCCGGGAACCGAGGAACAGGCGTACCGGCGGTCCCTGCTGGCTGCCTGCCAGATGCTCCTCACCATGGCCCTCGGCATGGGCCTGAGCAAGCTGCTCTCCCTGACCGGCATCACGTTCCCGACTTATTTCGGCGCACTCATCGTAGCGGCGCTCATCCGGAACCTGTCCGCGCCGAGGGAAAAACAGGGGAAGAGCCGGATCGCCCTGGACCGGATCGTATCCATCGGCAACATCTGCCTGTCGGTCTTCCTCGGAACGGCCATGGCCACCCTCAAGCTTTGGGAACTTTCCGGCCTGGTGCTGCCGCTGGTGGTCATCCTGCTGGCACAGGCCCTCCTGATCTTCCTGTACGCGGGATTTTTCGCCTTCCCTGCCCTGGGCAAGGATTACGACGCAGCCGTCCTCGTGAGCGGCCTCTGCGGGTTCGGGCTCGGCGCCACGCCCAATGCCATGGCCAACATGTCGGCCGTGTGCTACAAGTACCAGTACGCGGTGAAACCCTTCCTCATCGTCCCCATCATCGGGGCGATGTTCGTGGACATCATCAATACGGGGGTGATTACCCTGTTCCTGAATCTGCTCTAATCGACCGGTGTCAGCCCCAGTTCCGCCGCCTTCTCGCGCATGAGGCGGTCCGCCGCCTCGAAGTCGTTGGGGATGACCCCGTCCAGGATGGCGTTCTTCACGGCCTCCTTGATCTGGCCGATCAGGTTGCAGGGCTCGATGCCGAAGACTTCCATCACGTAATCGCCGGTGATGGGATTCTTCCAGTTACGGATGGCGTCTTTCGCCTCCACTTCCACCAGTTTCTCCTTCACCAGTTCAAAGTTCCGGTGCAGCCGGGCCACCTTGGCGGGGTTCTTGGACGTGATGTCCGCATGGCACAGGAGCATGAGGTCGTCGATGTCGTTGCCGGCATCGAACAGCAGGCGCCGCACGGCGGAATCCGTCACCTCGTCGTCCACGAGGGCGATGGGACGCAGGTGCAGGCCTACGAGCTTCTGCACGTACTTCATCTTCTCGTTCAGAGGCATTTTCAGACTCTGGAAGATCTTCGGGACCATCCGGGCGCCGATGACTTCGTGCCCATGAAAGGTCCACCCCTGCCCGGGGGTATAGCGTTTGGACGCCGGCTTGCCGATGTCATGCAGCAGGGCGGCCCAGCGGAGCCAGACATTCGGTTTCGTGCGGACGGATTCCACCCAGCCGTCGCCGTCCAGTTCGGGCTCGTAGTCGTGCAGGCGGCCTTCGGCAATCGCCTGGATCTCACCGGCCGCGACGTTGTCGACCACTTGGAGGGTATGGGAGAAATTCTCCTTATGTCCCTTCCCGTCAATGGTTTCCGCCCCCTTCAGCTGGACCAGCTGCGGGAGGAACTGCTCCAGGAGTCCCGTGTCGTCCATCAGGCGGAAAGCCATGGACGGGCGGGCTGTCAGGAGCATCTTGTTCACTTCCTCGACAATCCGTTCGCAGGAAAGGATCTTGAGCCGGGACGCCATCGTACGCATCGCCTCCAGCGATTCCGGAACGATGGTGAAAGGATGTTCGGGGGTGGAGAGCTGGGCGGCGAACCGGATGGCGCGGAGCATCCGAAGCGGATCGTCGCTGTAGGTCTGTTCGGGCTGGAGCGGCGTCCGGATGATGCCGGAGGCGAGGTCGCGGATTCCGCCGAAGGGATCCACCAGCGCACCGAAGTCCTCCTTGCACAGGCTGAAGGCCATGGCATTGATGGTGAAGTCCCGCCGGAGCTGGTCCTCCTCCAGGGTCCCGTCTTCCACGATGGGTTTCCGGGAATTCCGGTTGTAGGACTCCTTCCGGGCCCCCACGAATTCCACTTCGATCCCTTTATAATGGAGCATCGCCGTGCCGAAGTTCTTGAATACGCTCACCCGCGTATGGACCTTCGCCGCCACGGCTTCCGCAAGGGCGATCCCGCTTCCTTCCACGACGATGTCGATATCCGTATTGGGACGTCCCAGGAAACAGTCGCGGACATAACCGCCGATGACGAAGGCGCGTACGCCCAGCTCACCGGCTACGTCCGAAACCAGCTTGAACACGGGGGCGTCCAGGTATCCTTCCGTTATCGTTGACATAGCATTTCCTCCCAAAGCGGGGCCTTCTCCACAAAGGAGAAGCCTTCGTCCTTCCGCTCGAACATAAAGGTCTTCAAACCGTTGGTAATCACGATGTAACGCACATCCAGCGCGTGGTTGTACCGGATGGCCTGATCCACGACTTCCTGCGACAGTTCCACCTCCGGCCGCTTGCATTCCACGACCATGAGCGGATGCGCCTGCCGGTCATAGACGACGATGTCGGCCCGGTAATCCAGACCGTTCCACTGGAAAGCGACCTCGCTCCCCATCATGTGCTCCGGCACTTTCATCCCTTCGTGCAGGACGGAAATGAACCACTGCCTGACCTCCTCTTCGGGGGTCAGCCGCACGCTCTTTTTCCGGAGCGGATCCCAGACCATGTCACTGTGAATCGGCATAACGAGCGCAAAGATAGCAAAATTATCGCAGCGGAGCGGCATAGATCCGGAGCACCGCCTCCCGGAGTCCTTCCGGAACCTCCGCGAGATGGGCCTCGAAGGCCGCCTTTTCCTGCTGGGTATAACCTCCCTCCGAGACATTCCGGAGGATGTCCGACGCGATCCGGCTGTTCGGCCAGATGCGGTAGCCGTCCCGGATCCGGCGGTCGATGACCGCCGCCACCTCCCGGCAATACATATTGAGCGGGAGTTCCCGCAGCGGGGCGTAATCGGCCTCCGTCAAGGGGGCGCACATCGTATAATGAACCCGGCCCTTGGGCTGCATGATTCCCGAAAGGATACTGTTCAGGTCCTCGCCGGGCTTCTTGTCATAGTGTCCGTCCCGAGCCAGGGCGGTCGTTTCCGCCGCCTTCAGGATATCGCAGGGCTCCCACTCATAGGAAATGGCGACCGGGGCGATGTTCAGGTCTTCGATGCTGCCGGCCATGCCGAACATCTTGACGATGCCCTGGTCCGTCGCGTCCACCCCGTCCTTCGTCCGCCCGTTCCGCTGGGCGATCCAGACGGATTCCCGCTTTTCCAGGAGGGTCCAGCGGATGTATTCGGACAGGTGCTGCGAACTCCGGAGGAATTCCCGGGGCGAGGAGACCGTCGTCGGGCGCTCCACCCGGAACATCTTGTTGGACTTGCCGAAGTCGATGATGAGTCCGCCCTGCATCAGGTTGGCCCCGAAGGTAATCTCGGAGGTCCGGAGACCGGCCCGCTTCAGCAGGACCTGCAGGAACGTGGCGTCCAGGGTGATGTCGCGGTGGTTGGCGACGAAAAGATACCGTTTCCCCGGGTCCAGCCGCTCCATGCCTTCCACGGTCACCCCGTCCGTCGTCCCGGCGATGAGCGCCTCCACGACCGGAACCATGAACCGGGTCTGGAACTCGTCGATGGTCCGGCAAGCAGCTACCTCGGCAGCCACCTCCCCGAAAGGACGTTCCGGGAACAGGTAGCCGCAGACGGGACGGAATTCGGGATACCCGACGAGCCGCTGCATCGCGGCCGGGATCTCCGCATCGGTATAGGGCCGGATATCGTCAAACATGCTTGGGGCGGTTGTCGATGAATTTCACGGGTTTCCGGGACTTCGCGGGGAAATTGACGGCAGCGATCTCCGGAACCGGCAGGATCTCGACGCGCGGCGCAACCCGGATGCGGGAACGGAAGCGGTCCTTGAGGTCCTTGACCGGGTCGAAGTCCGGCTGGTACTTGAGGCCCAGCTTGACGATGACATCGTCCGTTCCGGCGTCGCTCTCCTCCACCACAACCACATAGTTCTCCACATAGTCCGTATTGTCCAGGACATCGTTCACGGCCGGCGGATACAGCGTGGTGCCCTTGAGCTTGATCATGTTGTTCTTGCGGCCCACCAGCGGCGTGAGCCTGTACGACCAGCGGCCGCAACGGCACTGGTCCGTGATCTTCGCGGCCATGTCACCCGTGCGGAACCGCAGCAGCGGCATGCCTTCCACGCCCAGCGTGGTGACGACGATCTCCCCCACCTCGCCGTCCGGTACCGGCAGGTCGTCCTCGCCGATGATCTCCACGATGATCAGTTCCGGATGCACGTGTCCGCCACAGCCATAAGGACACTCGGAGAAGGTGGCGCCCATTTCCGTGGAGGAATAGGTGGCGAACAGGTCCACGTCCCATTTTTCCTTAATCCGACGCCCCAGGAGGTTCAGTTCGAAATGCTGGTCCCGGAGGCCTTCCCCGATACCGATGATCCGCCTGACGGAGGAATTCCGGTAGTCGATGCCGTGCTCTTCCGCATACTGGATGAGCCGCAGGATAAAGGAAGGGACGCACATGATGGTGTCCGGCTTCAGGCGCTGGATCGTATCCCACTGCAGTTCCGGGATCCCGTTGCCCACGCGGATGATGCTGGCGCCAAGTTCCCGGATTCCCAGGAAGTAGGCCAGGCCCGCCATGAAACGCTTGTCGATGGTGGTCATGAGCTGGACGATGTCGCCGGGCTTCACCCCCGCGCAGGAGAAGGACTTCTTCTCATTGTATGCGAGGCGCTGCAGGTCCTTGTCGGTGCAGCCGAAGGTCACCGGGTCGCCCAGGGTGCCGGAGGTCGTGACATAGTCCACGATCTTCGCCTTGGGGCAGCACAGGAAATCGTCGTTGAACAGTTGCAGGTCCTTCTTCTCCGTAAACGGAATCTTCACCAGGTCCTCGATGGTACGGATCTTCGTGATGTCGATGTGATAACTGTCGAACATCCGCTGGTAATACTTCGAATGTCCGGCCAGGTAACGGAGCGCCTCCGCCGGGAGGCCTTCCTGATAGGCCTTGATGACTTCGGGCCTCTCGAACTCAATGTCTGCCATAGTCGATCTCTTCTATCCATTTGAGGAAGGCGGCCTGCCATTGGGCCGTTTCCTCCGTAAACTTCTTTTTATCAGCGCCGAATCCATGTCCGCCGACATGGTACCGGAGGGTGCGGTGCAATACGCCCTTTTCCGTGAGCGCCGCATCCAGCAGGTCCGCGTTCTGCGGATCCACCACGGGATCGTCGTCGCAGCGGAGCAGGAACACGGGCGGCGTGTCGGGACGCACATGGCATTCCAGCGACAGCGAATCGCGGAGGACCCGGTCGTCCGAATGTCCGTCCCCGAGGAGTCCCCGCCTGGACCGCGCGTGCGTGCAAGGTTCCCGCATGGACACGACCGGATAGATGGGTGCCACGAAATCCGGCCGGAGCGGGGTTTCCAGTCCCAGGCCCGTGAAATCCGTCCCGAAGAACTCGCCGGACGACATCACCAGGTGCCCTCCGGCAGAGAACCCCATGGCTCCCACCGGACCGTCATACTGCGCCCGGACGATCTGCAGCGCCCGCTGCAAGTCCGAGATCATGTCGGGATGGCGGTTCCCGCCGAAAAGGGCCCGGGGGGGG